>Ga0209427_10004322_pt1 | contig 16425 bp, 10 predicted proteins | sample DeeMarSWOR136_30_FD_187465 | JGI IMG/M metagenome (GOLD analysis project Ga0209427, IMG submission 187465) | Marine sediment microbial communities from White Oak River estuary, North Carolina - WOR-1-36_30 (SPAdes) (version 2) | ecosystem: Environmental > Aquatic > Marine > Intertidal zone >...
TAGAGCTGCCATAAATGGAGTTAAAGACTTAAGGGGAGCATCGGTTATGGCATCGGATATAAGGGCTGGAGCGGGGTTGGTACTGGCAGGACTGGTTGCCTCGGGCGTCACCGAGATCTTAAGGGTCTACCATATAGACAGAGGTTACGAGAGGATTGAGAACAAGTTAAGAAAGGTTGGGGCACAAATCGAAAGAAAGAGGGCTTAGATGAGAACTAAATTTTTATTTACGATTTTAATTCTTATACTTGTTTTATTTCTTTTTTCATCATCGGGGCTGGCTCAGTATTTCGGTAAGAACAAGGTACAGTATAAATCCTTTGAGTGGTATTTTATTCAAACCAGACATTTCGATATTTACTATTACCAAAACGGCTATGGTCTGGCCGAGTTCGCCGCAGAGGTTCTGGAGGATGCTTACCTGATTGTCAGCGACCAGCTGGACTATGATCTGCAAAAGAGGGTTCCGGTGATACTTTACAATTCGCCCAACGAGTTTCAGCAGACTAACGTCATCCCCCAGATAATCGAGGAGGGGGTGGGAGGATTCACCGAGTCCTTTAAGAACAGAATAGTGGTTCCCTTTAATGGCTCCTATGAGGATTTCAGGCATGTTTTACATCATGAGCTAACCCATGCCTTCACCTACGATATGCTTTATGGTAATGTCTTGGGTTCGCTTTTATCCCGACAGTATCTTTTCCGCCTGCCTCTGTGGTTTGCCGAGGGCTTTGCCGAGTACTCCTCCCGGGGGGGTTGGGATATGGAGGCTGATATGGTAATAAGGGATGCCACCATAAACGGTTATTTGTTCCCCTTAGATTACGTTGGGGGTTACTTAGCATATAAGGAGGGTCAGTCGGCAATCCTTTATCTGGTGGAGAAGTATGGAAAAGAGAAGATCGCAGAGATTTTGTCCAAGGGGAGAACTCATATAAGCATGGATAAAGCTTTGGAGGTCTCCATTGGAATGAACGTCAAGAAATTCTCAGAGGAGTGGATGAAGCATCTCAGGAAAAAATACTGGCCCGAGATCGCTGAAAGGAAGGAACCAGAGGATTTTGCCAAGCAACTCACCTTCCATAGAGAGGACGGTTCCTTTATTAACGAAAAACCAGCCTTTTCGCCTCAGGGAGACAGAATAGCGATCTTCTCCGATAGAAGCGATTATACTGAGATCTACATCATCTCTGCAGTAGATGGTAAGGTGATAGACAAATTAGCAAAGTCGGGCAGATCCGGTGATCTGGAATCTTTGCATTCCTATGTGAGCGGTCTCTCCTGGTCTCCGGACGGAATGAATCTGGTCTTCGTTACCAAGACTAATGGTAGGGATGTTTTGTCCTTCATCAACGTGAAGAAAAAGAAGATCTACAAAAGAGTTAATTTCAACTTCGATGCCCTGCTTTCTCCTCATTGGTCCAGTGACGGAGAGAAGATCGTTTTTGTCGGACTGAAAAGTGGAGCTACCGATCTTTACCTGTACGATTTAAAAAAAGAGGAACTGAAAGAACTCACCTCTGACCCGTACGATGATGAAGAACCAGCCTGGTCTCAGGATGGGAAGTACATAGCTTTCTCCTCGGACCGCCCCATAGAGGAGTTAAGCTCCGATAGTGCAGAATACCTTTACGGGGATTACAATCTTTTCCTGCTGGAGACCGATTCGGATAAAATCATCCCTCTTACCCGGAATAAAGGTAATAATTTTTCTCCCACCTGGTCACCCGATTCTAAGAAAATCTGCTTTGTTTCAAACAAAAACGGAATAAACAATCTCTACGTAAAGGATCTGGACAGCAACCGGATTTATCCCATAACCAATGTTTTGTCCGGATGTTTTACCCCCTCCTGGTCCAAAAAGGAGGATAGGATAGCATTCTCCTATTTTTATCAGGGAGGATGGGACATCTTCCTTTTAAAGGAGCTGAAACCGGTTGAACCGCCTTTCGAGCCACTACCCAAAACCCCATACCTTTTATCTATGGTATCCGAATCCGTTGTTTCGGATACGATGCCCGGGGAGCCTTTCCCGGAACAAAAAGAATACTCCAAAGAAAGGGAATTCAGTTCCTACGTGTTCAAGGCAGGAGAGACCGAACTCGACTCTCTGATGAGAAAGGTTACGGAGGAAGAGGGCAAGCTCGACACCCTGGCCTATAAACTTCCCAGCGGCGATTATAAAAGGAAAAAATACAAGTTAAGATTCACCCCGGATCTGGTCTCCGGCGCTTTGAGCTACGATACCTTCTTTGGATTCAGGGGTCAGTCCTTCGTAATGTTCTCCGATATATTCGGCAATCACAATTTCCTTCTGGCAACTGATCTCATCAACACCATCGATCAATCCAATTTTCAGTTCTTCTACCAGTATCTGACCAGAAGATTGGATCTGGGAGCGGGGATTTTTCACACCAAATATTATTATATCGATTCCTGGGACCGGCTTTTCTCCGATAGAATTTACGGAGCAACAGCCTTTTTCTCCCTGCCTTTCAGCAAATACACCAGGATACAGAGCGGAATGACCTATCTGGCAATAGACAGGAAATATTATGATCCCAATCCTTATACTAATATATTTGATGACAATTCAGTGAAAGTGTCTCCTGTCGATTTTTCCTGGGTGAAGGATAACGTAATCTGGGGTCACACCGGGCCGGTAAACGGATCCAGGAGAATATTAACCCTGGAGTATTCCCCGGAAATATCGGACAAAAGCATCTCTTACTATTCCATCTGGTTTGACTACAGAAAGTACTGGCATTTCGCCAAAAGGTACAATTTCGTATTGCGGCTCTCTGCCGGGAGAAGCGATGGTGACGATCCTAAGCTTTTTTACCTGGGAGGTATTTCCAACTGGATCGGGCCCAAGCTGGGGGATTCAGATATCTACGAGATCGGGAGCCTCTATTTTGCCCATGTGGTCACCCCCTTGAGGGGATACAGATATTATGAGGTTTATGGAACGAGATTCGCCTTAGCCAATCTGGAGTTCAGGTATCCTTTCGTGGAGCATTTAGCAATGAAATTCCCTCTGCCATTTGCATTGAGCTATGTAAATGGGAATATTTTTATGGATATCGGAGCTGCCTGGAAAAGGTGGGATCCGGATAGGGAAGTCTGGATTAAAACCACCAGGGAATTCAAGGGAGGAACCTCCCAGGATGGATCCAGGCTGAAAGATATCAAAGCTGGATTCGGCTTTGGTGCCAGAGCCAACCTGGGATTTTTCGTCTTGAGGTTCGACACCGCCTGGAGGACCGATTTCGATTGGGTCTCAGCAAAGCCTGAATATTACTTCTCCTTGGGAGCAGAGTTTTAAGGATTTTTTCCCCTGGAAAAGGGATTTTGGAAGGCTTTGGTCTATAATCTCAAATCAGACTCACCCGCATACATCAGATTTCTTGTTATCTTGAAATTTAATCCTCTAAAGAGAATGCATTTTACATAAAGAAATAAACAAAGTATATTTTTTAAGGGAGTAAAAAACTTTAATTCTTGGAGGATTTTAAACTCTTTTTTTGATATTCCTCAACGTCTTCGTGGGAATAAAACTTTATTCCGAACTCCTTTTGCAGAAGCTTTTTTGCCTTTATGTGCCCATTCAAAGCCTTCTTTAAAAGAAGATCGATTTTTTGTCGTCTTTTGGTAAAATCTGCTCTTTTTGTGGTTCTTACTGGAGAGGTATTATTGCCGATTTTTTTTATCATAAAACGTCAATCTCACCTCTTTAGCATTTCTCTATTTTGTTGTGTTACAAAAACTTATTTAAATAATTCAAGCCAAATAATATTACTTCTTAATATACGATTATTTTAAGTGAAAAATTGGTAAAATAACTTATTGTATTGAATGTAATCTTTTAAAATCGAAAATTTGGCAGAAACAATTTTTTGATTGACTAAAACATGATCCGCAGATATATTTGAGATCTAAAGTTTATCAAAGGAATAGATTATGAGAGAGCCAAAGGTAACCTGGAAACTTGTTAAGGAACACGGTCTGACCAAGGAGGAATATAAGGAGATAAAAAAGATTTTAGGAAGAAACCTCACTTATACCGAATTGGGAATGTACTCGGTGATGTGGTCGGAGCACTGCAGTTACAAAAACTCGGTTGCGGTTTTAAAAACCTTACCCCGGGAGGGTAGATATCTTTTAGCCAAAGCCGGGGAGGAGAATGCGGGAGTGGTGGACATCGGTGATGGGATGGCGGTGGTGTTTAAGATAGAATCCCATAATCATCCCTGCGCAGTTGAGCCTTACCAAGGTGCGGCTACCGGAGTGGGAGGGATCCTCCGGGATATTTTCACCATGGGAGCAAGACCTGTTGCTTCTCTGGATTCTCTGCATTTCGGTGAAATATCCGACCCCAGAACCAGGTACCTTTTCGATGGGGTGGTCAGGGGGATCGGAGATTACGGGAACTGCTTTGGAGTCCCGACCGTTGCCGGGGAGGTGTATTTCGAGGGATCTTTCTCCGGGAATCCCCTGGTCAACTGTATGGCAGTGGGATTGGTTAAAACGGATAGAATCGCCCGGGCTAAAGCTGCCGGAACTGGTAATCCAGTTTTAATAGTGGGAGCTTCGACTGGCAGGGATGGTATTCACGGGGTGACCTTTGCCTCCGAGGAGATCTCCGATAAATCAGAGGAGAGGAGACCATCGGTTCAGATCGGGGATCCTTTTATGGAAAAGCTACTTTTAGAAGCTACTCTGGAGATAATAAAGGAGGACCTTTTAGTGGGGATACAGGATATGGGGGGAGCGGGAATCATCTGCTCAACCTCGGAGACAGCAGCCCGGGGCAAAAGCGGAATAGAGATGGATGTCTCTTTAGTTCCCCTGAGGGAAAAGAACATGACCCCCTATGAGATCATGATCTCCGAGTCACAGGAGAGGATGCTGGTTGTGGCTAAGAAGGGAAAAGAGAGGCGGGTGTTGGAGATTTTCTCCAAATGGGGATTGAATTCTAAGATAATCGGTAAAGTTACCCGGGATAAGATGATCAGGATTAAAAATAAAGGTAAGGTCGTTGCTGAGGTACCCGCAGCTTCTCTGGTATTGGGCGGCGGTGCACCGGTTTACCTGAGGGAAAAAATAAAGCCAAAATATCTAAAGGAAACGTCCAAGCTGGATTTATCCAAGGTTAAAACTCCAAAGGATTTAAACAGGACCTTATTGAAGCTTCTATCCTCCCCCAATATCGCCAGCAAAAGATGGGTTTTCGAGCAGTATGATACCATGGTCAGGACAGGGACTGCGGTGGGACCCGGCTCTGATTCGGCAGTTTTGAGAATAAGGAACACCAAAAAAGGCTTAGCCATTTCCACCGATTGCAATCCCCGATACTGTTATCTGAATCCCAGGGAGGGTGGTAAGATGGCTGTGGCTGAGGCTGCCAGAAACGTGGTCTGTTCGGGTGCCAGACCCGTTGCTATAACCAACTGCCTGAATTTTGGCAATCCTTACAAGCCGGAGATGTACTGGACCTTTGCGGAATGCGTATACGGTATGGGCGAAGCCTGCAGGTGTTTTGAGACTCCGGTTACCGGAGGTAACGTCAGTTTCTACAACGAGGATCCACACGGTGCGGTTTATCCCACCCCGGTTATAGGCATGCTTGGTATCCTTGAGGATATGAAGCATGCCACCACCCAGTGGTTCAAAAAGGAGGGTGATGTGATTGTGCTTTTGGATGAGAACAGAAAAAGTCTGGATGGTTCGGAATACTTGAAGGTTATTCATAACCTGGTCAAGGGAAGTCCAAAGATAGATCTGGAGGAGGAGAGAAGAGTTCAAAAGACTTGTCTGGAATCTATTCAAAAGGGTATTATAAAATCAGCCCATGATTGCTCAGAAGGTGGGTTGGCAGTAGCTTTGGCTGAATGCAGTATATCTTCTCCAAAATCTTTAGGTGCAACTGTTAATCTTAAGGATAAGATAAGGATTGATGCTTTGCTTTTTGGGGAGTCCCTTTCCAGGATTATTGTAAGTCTGGATAATAAGAATTTGAAAAAGCTTGAGAAAATTGCCAGAAGAAACAAAACCAGAATTAAATTAATTGGTAAGGTCAGTGGGAAAAAGTTGAAAATCAACAGCTGGATTGATCTGGAAGTGGAAGAGATGAGAAGGATTTATGAGGGTTCCATTCCTGAGATGATGGGGAAGGTTAAATAAAAACTCTTGACAAACTGAAATACTTTGTTAAATTTATCACAAGTAAAAAAGAATAAAGAAAACGTATACAATTTGAGGAGGTGAAAGATAATATGAGAAAAACCTGGCTGATCTGGATTTTAATCGGGCTTTTTGCCATCTTTGTAGCCGGTATAGCTCTGGCGGAAAAGAAGGAGGAGAAAACCGAAGCTGCAAAGGAAACAAAAGCAGTTGAAAAGGCAGAGGCTCCAGGTTACATGTACATGGGCGCCGTGAAATGCAAACCCTGTCATAACCTGCCAAAAACAGGAAAGCAGTTCGACAAGTGGTCGGAGGGTCCCCATGCTGGTGCTTATGCGACTTTAGCCAATGAAAAATCGCAGGAAATTGCTAAGAAGATGAAGATCAAAGATCCGCAGAAAGCGGGCGAGTGTTTGATCTGCCACATCACCGGCTACGGAGTTCCTGATAGTCTGAAATCTGAAAAGCTCACCCTGGAGGAGGGGATCAACTGCGAAGCCTGCCACGGAGCTGGTGAGAAGTACTGGCCGATGAAAATAATGAAAAACAAAAAGCTGGCTATGGAGAACGGGTTGATTGAGCCTACAGAGGAGCTCTGCGTTAGTTGCCACAATGAGAAAAGCCCGACTTTTATCGGTTTCAAATATGACGAGTTCGTGAAGAAAATAGACCACTCTTATCCTGAAGAGAAGTCTGAATAAAAAAATTTGATTTTAAAGATAGAGGCGATCGGCAGATTTTGCTGGTCGCCTTTTTAGATTAAGCTCTTTGCTTTATTTTATGAACTCAATTATTTTAAGAATTTCTTATTTATTGCTTTTTTTGTTTTTTTCTTTTCTGAGTTTTTCCCAGGCTCAGGAGGAGAGTCCTTTTAGGTATCCTCCAGAAATCCCCATAATAGATTCTAAGACTCAGGAATTCCTGGAGAAGTTCCCCTCTGATTCGACCTGTTTTTTCTGGGTATTTTTCACCGATAAAGGGATAGCGACCTCTTCAGAATACCAGGGTGCTCTCGAAAAATGCTTCAAAAGAGTTTCTAAAAAGTCAATTGAAAGGCGAAGGCTGAGAGGGAAAGAGGGGATTTTCGATTTTACTGATTTGCCAGTTTCAAAATATTATATTGAGAAAATTAGAGGCACGGGAGCAAAAATACGGACGGTTTCGAGATGGCTTAACGGTGTAAGTATCGGAGCAACGAAGGAAAAGATAGAAAATATATCTCGATTTAATTTCGTTCGTTCCATAAAAAAGGTTGTAAGTTATTATAAAAGGTATCCAGAAATTCAAAAGCAACCACCTTTATATAAACCTGAAAAGGGAAGGTTTTCATTGGGTTATGGTGAATCATTTCCTCAATTAGACCAGATTTTTGTTCCCACGCTTCACGATTCAGGATATTCGGGTGAGGGTGTTTTGATCTGCATACTTGACACCGGGTTTAGAAAAAGCCATCAAGCCTTTAAGAAAGCTTTTGAAGAGGGAAGGGTTATAGCTGAATACGATTTTATCAACAATGATGAGGAAACACAGGATGAAGAAGGACAGGATCCTCAGGGTCAGGATTCCCATGGCACGTCGGTCTGGTCTGTTCTGGGCGGTTTTGTCGAGGATACTCTGATTGGACCCGCTTATAGGTCGAGTTTTCTTTTAGCCAAAACCGAAAAAAAATTTGAGGAGATACAAATCGAGGAGGATTTTTGGGTGGCGGGTATAGAATGGGCTGAGAGCTCTGGAGCAGATATTGTGACCAGCTCTTTGGGATATTATAAATGGTATTCTTATTCGGATATGGATGGAAACACCGCTATAACGACGATTGCTGCTGATATTGCGGTTTCTAAAGGGATTGTAGTGGTAACTGCGGCAGGAAATGAGAGAGATAAAGATTGGGAATATATCATAGCTCCTGCTGATGGAGATAGCGTAATTGCGGTTGGGGCAGTTGACCTCAGTGGGAAGTTAGCCTCATTTAGCTCAAAAGGTCCTACCTTTGACGGAAGGATAAAACCGGATGTGCTGGCACTTGGGGTGGGAACGTATTGTGCTGTTCCCGGGAATTATTACGCAGGTTTAAATGGAACATCCTTTTCCACTCCTCTGGTTGCGGGTGTGTGCGCTCTGCTTCTGGAGAAAGATCCAACTTTAACTCCGGTTCTGATAGCCCATAAATTAAAGATAACAGCAAGCCAGGCAGAAAGCCCGGATAATTTAATGGGTTACGGAATTGTTAACGCATTGGAGGCTGCTGAATATCATTATCCACCCCTGAGTTTTAAGAGGGTCATATCGTATCCCAATCCTTTCGAGGATTCTCTTAACATTAACGTTGAAGCAGGTCAGGGTGCTGATGTGAAGATCTCAGTTTTGACTATCTCAGGAGAAAAAGTACAAAAACTTACCAGCTTTTGGCTGCCTGATCCGGCTAATTACTTCAAAAGTATATGGGACGGAAAAAACGAGTGCGGTGAGGATGTCGCCAATGGAGTTTATCTGATTTATGTTGTTGTAGATGGTTCCTCGGAGCTTTATAAAGTTGCGAAACTTAGATGATTTACCATATTACAACTTTTAATTACCCCATCGGACATTTTTCAGATGACATTGGATTCTTCATTAGCAGCTTGTTTTTTATAAAAATAATCTTTTAGCATCTTTAAGTAACGATTTAGTAAATCCAAAAAATTTCTATGAGTAATATTTTTTTATTGCTAAAGAGATTTTTTTTTGTATTTTGAGAAACAAATTAGAGACATAAGTTCTCGCGTCCTTAGAGGAGGTGGAGATGATAATAGTGCCCAAAAAGATTTTTTTAACCAAAGGGGTGGGAAAACACCAGGAGAAGCTTTCCAGCTTCGAGCTGGCTTTACGCTCGGCTTATATCGAGCATTTGAATTTGGTTCAGGTCTCCTCCATTTTTCCCCCGGGCTGCAAATTAATATCCAGAGCAGCTGGGCTAAGATATTTAGATGACGGGCAGATAGTATTCACGGTGATGAGCAGAAATTCCACCAACGAGCCCAACCGTTTGATCTCTACCTCGGTGGGGCTGGCGATACCTCAAGATAAAACCCAGTACGGTTATCTTTCCGAGCACGTGGCTTATGGAGAGACCGAGAAAAAAGCAGGAGATTATGCTGAGGATCTGGCTGCTACTATGTTGGCCACAACTTTAGGAATAGAGATTGACCCGGATAGATCCTATGACGAGAAAAAGGAAATCTGGAAGATCTCAGGTGAGATAGTCAGAACAACAAATATCACTCAATCAGCCAAGGGAGATAAAAATGGCTTGTGGACCACGGTTGTTTCGGCTGCTATTTTCGTGCCGGAAAAAACCGAGATTCAGATTTGAACCAGAATCTTGTAATCCAAGAAATGTAACTATAAAGAAGTTTAAAGAAGTTTTTAGTTTCAGGAGTTGCTAAGATGAAAAAACATCCGGAGATACACAAAATCCTTACAACTCCTATTTGTCCTTTTAGGGTTGACCCAAATCAAAACATAGACCAGATTCTGAAGAATATGGAGCATATCTCCTTCCAGGGAAGGAACCTGGCAAGGGCTTTGGATATATGGAAGCAGATGCTCAAGGGAAAGGTCACTATCTTTTTAGGGCTTTCAGGTGCCCTGATACCCGCTGGTTTCAGGGAGATTATGGTTTATCTGATAAAAAACAGGTACATCGATTGTCTGGTCTCAACCGGAGCAAATCTATTTCACGATCTTCATGAATGTTTGGGATATTATCATTTCAAAGGTGATCCACTTGCAAATGACGTTGAGCTTAAAGATAAGGGGATCGACCGCATATATGATACATTCGCCTCCGAGGCTGAGTTTCGGAAAACCGATGATTGGGTTTCAGATATTTTCCTTTTTACCTTAAATCAAAATAAAGCTTATAATACCAGGGAATTTTTCTATCTGATGGGGAAGGAGTTGTCCAAGGTGTCGAAAAAGGATGGGATTTTGACCTCAGCATATAAGGCTAAGGTTCCAATCTACTGCCCTGCTGTTGCTGATTCTTCAATCGGGATATCTATCGCCACCTATAATAGGAAGTTCAAAAAGAGGTTTTTGTTTGATGTGATAGCCGATGTCAATGAGACAGCAGAGATCGTTCTCAATTCAAAAGCAACTGGAGTGATCTACCTTGGAGGTGGAGTACCAAAAAATTTCATCCAGCAGGCTCAGGTTACTGCATCGTTTATTTTAGAAGATGCAGAACTGGGGCACAAGTATGCCATTCAGATAACCACTGATGCTCCTTACTGGGGAGGTCTTTCCGGGTGTACCTTCAAGGAGGCACTCTCCTGGGGAAAGATTCACAAGAAATCTATGAGGGTAATGATCTATTCGGATGCCACCATAGCTTTTCCCTTTCTGGTCACAGCTTTGGCAAAAGGTGCAAAAAGTTTAACTAAGAAAAGAAAACCACCTCAATTTAAGCTGGATAAAGAGCGATTGGGATTCAAATCGTAGGTTTTAGGTTGTAGGTATCAGGTATTTGATAATAGAGGTTTTTCATTTAATATAAGGAGTTTAAGAAAATTTAATTAAATGGTCTGAAATGCTTGATATAAATTTTTTTACACCCAAAAACTTTCTGGCGCTTCCAGAAAAGCTTTCAAACTTTAAAAAATCCGAATTTGTTATTCTCCCCATCCCTTATGAAGAGAGTACCACTTTTGTCAAAGGGACGAAATTCGGTCCCCAGGCTTTGATTTCTGCCTCGCAGGAGCTTGAGCTTTTCGACTGCGAATTAGGCTTTTATCCCAGTGAAAGGGGTATCTGTACTTTGGATGAGCTGGAGATTTTAGCTTCTAATACAGAGAAGATGTTGGAAAGGATTGAGGATGTTGCAAACAGTATTTTAGAAGAGGGGAAGTTTCTTTTTAGCATCGGCGGTGAGCATACCATAACCATGGGTTTGGTTCGGGCTTTCAAAAAAAAATATCCCGGACTTTCGGTTCTCCAGCTGGATGCCCACGCTGACCTGAGGGACTTTTATCAAGGCTCAAAATACAGCCATGCCTCTGTTATGAGAAGGATTGGTGAGCTTTGTCCCTATGCTGGTGTGGGGATAAGAAGCATAAGCGAAGAGGAGCTTTCTTTTGCCAAAAAGAGAAAGATAAGACTTTCCTTCGCCCACAAGATAAAAGATGATCTTTCTTTTTTTGACGAGGTTTTAAAGTTTTTATCGGATGATGTGTATCTCACCTTGGATCTGGATTTTTTAGATCCATCGATAATGCCCTCGGTTGGAACGCCCGAGCCGGGTGGATTGGGATGGGAAAAGACTTTAAATCTTTTAAAAAAGCTCGCTCAGACGAAAAACGTTGTGGGATTCGATGTGGTTGAACTTTGCCCTGTCCCGGGATTTTTTGCCCCGAACTTCTTGGCAGCTAAGTTGATCTATAAAATAATGGGGTATGTAATATCCGGCAAAAAATCAAAGGGGTGAAAGATGAGAAATGGTGACAGCAAAAAGGATAGTTTGTGGTGGAAAGAGTTCTTTGATGAGGGCTATTTAGAGTTTTATCGAGATTTGGAACATCTCACCAAAAAGGAAGTGGATCTGGTGCTCAAGCTTTTGAAATTGAAGCCAAAAGCGAAGGTTTTAGATCTGTGCTGTGGATATGGCAGACATTCTATTGAGCTGGATCAAAGGGGATACCAAGTAACCGGCTATGATCTATCTAAATTCTTCATTGATAAGGCTCGTGAGAAATCCAGGAATTTAGGGCTGAAAATTGAGTTCTTGGAGGGGGATATGAGAAAGCTTCCCTTCAAAAACGAATTCGATGCGGTTATAAACATGTTCACCTCATTCGGTTTCTTTAAAAAAGAGGTAGATGACCTTAAGGTATTGAAAGGGGTGTCAAAAGCTTTGAAGCCAAACGGAGTTTTCTTTTTGGATACGATAAACCGGGAGGTTATGGTTAGGAATTTCAGGACCAAGCACTGGGTGAAAAGAAAGGATTTTGTTATGCTGGAGGAGGGTTTCTTGGATCTTTTCTTGGGTCGCTGGGAAAGCACTCGCACCCTGATCTTTGAGGATAACAGGAGGAGAAATTACTCGATATCCTTGAGAGCTTATTCCTTGGTTGAGTTTATCAATCTTTTAAAGGAAGCCAGGCTGACTTTAGAGGGAGTTTACGGTGATTTCGATTTAAACCAGTACACCATAGATTCCCCCAGGATGATAGTGGTTGCACGCAAAATCTAAGCTTTATCCCTTTCCATTTACACTTAAAGCCGTATTATTAAAATAGAGAGATATGCTATGGTTTTAAATTCGATTCTGAATTTAGCCAAAAAATCAGAGAGCTTCAAAAGAGTAATTGATAAGATCACATCCGGGGAAAAGGAAATCTACATATCCGGCCTATCCGGTTCTGGGAAGGGATATTTTTTGTCCTTTCTTTTCAAAGAGCTGAATTTTCCTACCCTGGTTTTGACCTCCAATCCGGAGGAAGCACAGAATATAGCAGATGATCTAAATTCCTTTTTAGGAGAGGAAAGTGTGTTTTTTTTCCCCTCCTGGGAGATTCTGCCCTACGAGTTCTCCTTTCCCTCATCCGAGGTAATCGGGAAAAGACTTCTGTCTTTGTTCGATCTTTTATTTAAAAAAAATGTCATAATCGTAGCTTCCATCAGGGCTGCTTTGGAAAAAACCTTGACCCCCTCGCAATTTGAAAACAGTTGTTTATATCTGAAAACGGGCCAAACCCAAAATCTCACCTTTCTGGTTGAAAAGCTTTTGAATTTAGGTTTTGTAAGATATCCCAAGGTGGAAGAAGTGGGCTCTTTCAGTTTAAGGGGAGGGATTTTGGATGTTTTCCCCTATTCTTCTGAGGATCCGGTGAGGATTGAGTTTTTTGGCGATGCGATAGAATCGATAAGGGAGTTCTCCATCTTAACCCAGAGGACTACCAGAAGGATCAACCAGACGGTTATTCTGCCCAAAAGGGAGGTTTTGATCTCCGATAATAGAATCGAGGAGTATCTCAATAGAATCGATCCATCAAAGGCGGATATGTTAAGACAGAGGATTAATCTCTATCAGGAGATACCTGGTTTGGAATGGCTGGGATCTTTGTTTGATATCCCCCAATCTACTCTTTTCGATTATTTCCCTGAAAACTCCATTTTGTTTCTGGATAATCCCGAGCTGGTTCAAAACCAGATCGAATATATCCTCGAGGAAACTGAAAACCTTTATGATCAAGCTACTAAAAAAGGGGAACTTGTGCCAGAACCCGTAAGAGTTTGGGGAAGTCCATCCGAGTTTGAGAAAAAAGCCAAAAGATTTCAAAATCTCAAATTCCTTTTTTTATCAGGTGGAAAAAAGGAGGTTCTGGATTTAAAAATCAAATCCCACCAAAAAGTAGATTCCGATCTTTTTTTTCTAAAAGAAAGGATAAGAGAACAAAAAAACGGGGGATATTCGATTTACATTTTATGCCAGAATCAGGGGCAGAAGCAGAGGTTTTCCGAGCTTTTAGAAGAAGATGTCGATGGAGTTAATCTGGCGATTGGCTATCTTACTTCTGGTTTCACATTTCCGGAAATAGAATTGGAGCTGTTTACCGAGCATCAGATCTTCTCCAGGCATTATTTCAGGCGAAGAAGGGAAAAAAGGTTTAAGGAGGGTCTTGCTTTATCCTCCTACAACGCACTATCCGAGGGGGATTTCGTCGTGCATGTGGATTTTGGTGTTGGAAAGTACGCTGGTTTGAAAGAGATCACAGTTGACGGGAGAAAGAGGGATTGTCTTCTGCTTTTATACGAGGGGGAGGATAAACTTTATGTTCCTATCGAGGAGTTCAACCGGGTTCACAAGTTCGTGGGCAAGGAAGGAGAGCCGAGATTATCCCGGCTGGGAGGGACCGGATGGGAAAGGTTGAAGAATAGAACCAAAAAGGCTATCAAGGATATGGCCAAGGAGCTGATAAAAATTCATGCGGAGAGGAAAACAAAGACAAAACAGCCCTTTTCATTTGATACTCCCTGGCAGAAGGAGCTGGAATCCTCATTTATTTATGAGGAGACCCCTGACCAGGTCGAGGCTATTTCTGCGATTAAAAAGGACATGGTAAAGCCTGTTCCCATGGACAGATTGGTCTGCGGTGATGTTGGCTATGGGAAAACCGAGGTGGCGATAAGGGCTGCTTTCAAATGCATTATGGATGGAAAGCAGGTTGCGGTTTTAGCTCCCACGACCATTCTGGCCCAGCAACACCTCACCACTTTTACTGATAGGTTAAAGGAGTTTCCGGTGAGATGTGAGATGCTGTCCCGGTTCAAAAAAAGAACCGAGCAGAAAAAACTTATCTGTGATTTAAAACAGGGCAAAATCGATGTCATTATCGGAACGCACCGCCTTCTACAAAAGGACGTGAAATTCAAAGACTTGGGTCTTCTGATTATTGACGAGGAGCAGAGATTCGGAGTCGGTCATAAGGAGAGGATCAAAAAACTCAAAACTCTGGTGGATATTCTTACCCTCACCGCCACGCCCATACCCAGAACCATGCAGCTTTCATTGTACGGGATAAAAGATATGTCGATTATAAATACTCCTCCCAAGGAGAGGCTGTCGGTCCAAACCGAGGTTTTGCAGTTTGATTCTGAGGTCATCCAGGAGGCGATCTTAAGGGAGATGGACCGAGATGGGCAGGTTTACTTCGTTCATAACCGGGTTCATTCCATAGAATCGGTTTACTGGTTTTTGCGGAGGCTTTTGCCCCGGGTAAGGATTGGGATTGCCCATGGACAGATGGAGGAGAAATTATTAGAAAGGGTGATGCTTGATTTTTTGGAAAAAAAATATGATTGTCTTTTGTCAACCAGCATAATCGAGTCAGGTCTGGACATACCTAACGTTAATACCATAATAATCAATCGGTCAGATCGATTCGGCCTGGCACAGCTTTATCAGCTTCGGGGAAGGGTGGGGAGATCTAATCAGAAAGCCTATGCCTATCTTTTGATTCCCCCTTTAAAGATGTTAAATGAAACAGCCAAGAAAAGGCTTAAGGCTATCCTCCAGTATACTGAATTAGGTTCTGGTTTCTATCTCTCTTTGCGGGATCTGGAGATAAGGGGAGCTGGAAATCTGCTGGGACCCCAACAGCATGGCTTCATCCAGGAGGTTGGATATGACCTTTACTTTAAGCTTCTGGATGAGACCATAAGAGAACTTAAGGGAGAAAAGGTGATCAAAGAACCGGACACCAAGATCAGAGTTGATCTGGATCTGTTCATTCCCAGCTGGTATATTCAGGACAAAAAACAGAGAGTTGAGATCTATCAGAAGATAGCTGATTCAAAAACCCAGAATTCTCTTGAGGATCTGGAAAAAGAGATCGCTGATCGTTTCGGTAAGCCGCCCCGGCAGATTTCAGACCTTCTTATTTTAGCTCAGTGTAAGTTGATAGCTAAAAAAAATCTTATCTCCCGGATCTGGTTAAAAAAAGATAAATTGGGGATAGAATTTGATTCCACCGAAAAAATGAGTAAAAAAAGAGCAGAGCAGTTTCGTAAGAAAGTCAAACTCCCCGTTGAGTTTAAACCCTCTGAAATATCCGTTGATCTTAAAAGAGAAAAAATAACCGATAAAGCACTTTTCATCAGAAAGGTGTTGCAAAATCTTTAGGAAGTGGTATATTGATTTGCGAATAAATTTCAGAAAGGAGAGAAAAATGAAAAGATACTGTTTTTTTGCGCTTTGCGTGCTTTTGATCTGTTCTGTCTTCTTTTCCTGTGCTAAAAAGGAAAAGATCATTGCCAAAATCGGGGATCAGAGAATAACCACAGAACAGTTCAACAAAAAATTTGAAAGCGCAGTGGGAACAAAATACGACTCACCGGAGCAGGAGTTAGCCATGAGGAAAAATTTCCTCGATCGGATGATCGAAGAGAAACTTTTAGTAACAGCTGCTTATGAGCAGAAGTTGGATACGGCCACTGATATAAATCAGATGCTCGAATCCCAGAAAATGGATTTGTTGGTAAAACAGCTTTACACTATTGAGGTTCTGGATAAAGCCACCATTTCTGAGAATGAGCTTAAAGATTACTATGAAACATTAGGTCATGAGATACAGATAAAGCATATTCTGTTAAATGACAAAAGCCAAGCGGAAAAGTTGTACGACAGACTTAAAAAAGGGGAGGAGTTTGAGAAACTCGCTTCCCAGTATTCCGGGGATAAATCCACCAAGGATAAAGGCGGGG
>Ga0209427_10004324_pt1 | contig 16420 bp, 15 predicted proteins | sample DeeMarSWOR136_30_FD_187465 | JGI IMG/M metagenome (GOLD analysis project Ga0209427, IMG submission 187465) | Marine sediment microbial communities from White Oak River estuary, North Carolina - WOR-1-36_30 (SPAdes) (version 2) | ecosystem: Environmental > Aquatic > Marine > Intertidal zone >...
CGCTACAGGCAGGCAAAGACTCCGGAGGATAAAATCGAGGCTCTGGAAACGATGCTTGCCATTATGCCCAAGCACAAGGGCACCGACCACCTGCGTGGCGACCTGAGACGAAGAATAGCCAAGCTCACCGAGGAGGCGGAGAGAAAAGCCGCCACCAGCAGAGCCAGCTTCTACATCAGGAAGGAAGGCGCCGGACAGGTAGCCCTCGTTGGTCTGCCCAACGCCGGCAAATCACAGCTGCTCGCCGCCGTTACCGATGCCTCACCGGAGATAGGCGCCTACCCCTTTACCACCCGGTCTCCCAATATAGGCATGATGAAATTTGAGAATATCCAGATTCAACTCGTTGACACACCGCCGGTGACAGGCAAGGATTCCCGTGTCTGGCTGAACAATATCGCCAGAAACGCCGACCTCATAGCCATCACCGTGGATTTGGGCAACAGCCCGGCACAACAAGTTAAAGCTACACTTCAGGAGCTGGAAAATATAGGCATAGTGCCCATCTCCACTGACATTACAGAAGCCAACATCGGCAAACGTCAAAGGAAAATGCTGATTATCGGCAACAAGAGCGACCTGGAAAATTCAGTTACCGGCGCAAAACAACTGAACTCTCACTACAGCGCCCAGTTCCCAATAATCTCTATCTCAGCCTCGGAAGGAAACAACATAGAAGTGCTAAAGAGCGGGATTTTTCAAGCGCTGGAGATTATCCGCGTCCACACAAAGAGCCCGGGGCAGAAGTCTGACCTGACCGACCCCATAATATTGAAGAGAGGCAGCACGGTAAAAGAGGCTGCCGAAGACATTCACAAGGATTTCAAGAGCAAACTGAAATATGCCGTGGTCTGGGGTTCGGGGAAATTCGACGGCCAGAGGGTCAGCCAGGAGCATGTACTGCAAGACAACGACATAATCGAGCTACATATATAAGTTTATCTGCCACGCTGCCTTCGAACCCGGATGTCATATAATCTCTCCGCCAGCTCTTCTATATATGCCCGATTCTCCACCTTACACAGCCACTTATCCGGAATAGAGCTTATACCCAGGTAGGCACCTGAAATAGCACCGGTCATCGCAGCTATGGTATCAGTGTCCCCACCGAGGCTGACCGCGAACAAAATCGCCTCCTCGAAAGAATGGGGATGGGAAAGAAACGAATATATGGCTGTTGTTACCGAGTTAAAAGCTTCGATACCGTTGCCAAGCTCGGCAACCACTGTAGTTCTATCCGTCTCACCCAATAGCACCTCTATACTCGCCAATTTCTGCTTGTAAACTTCGTGTTGAACGAACTCGCCCAGCCTGGCTAAAAAATCCGATGAGTCAAAGGCTTTCGCCGGCTCCAGACTCACGGCTAAAGCCACGGCGTACGCCTGCAAAGCCGCTCCTTCCTTACCCAGCTCATGGCTATGGGTGATCTGACTTGACTCACAAGCCACCTCTCGCAACTCAGCCAAATCGTCATAATATAATACGCCTACCGGGGCAATTCTCATCGCCGAGCCATTGCCAAAAGAGCCACCGTGGTACAATCTCTCAGCCGCCTTATTCCAGACTTCGCCAGCCTTTATCATCTGAAATATACGCGGCGGTCCCGGTCCATAGCCGCGCCATGGCTCACGCTCATAATTCCGCATAAAAATGTGCGCCATATGTTCACCATCAAAACCTTTTTTCTGCACCAGCGACTCAGCCACGCCTATCATCATATGAGTATCATCGGTATAGACTAGAATCTCCCGCCTGTCAGACACAGCCTCAATCGCCTCGGTCTCAGCCGCGCGCCGCCCCTCAAAACCAGCGCCTACACCATCCCCCACCGCAGTGCCAACCAGGGAGCCTAAAAATTTCGCCCTCAACATCTCCTTATCCATTCAAATATCCCACAGCATAACCTGAGACTTTCTTCACCAGCTCATTATATAGTCAAGATTCAGATATTTAAACTTGAGATATTGAGCTTTAATATCGGTTTAGTGGTATACTTATCGCCAATTGATAAGCAAACAGCCTGCAGAGCTTTGATACAAGGAGGGAGGCAGAATAATGGTGGAACACAAAATCTACAGGTACCGATGGGTTGTTCTGGCTATTTACATGTATATAGCCGCTCTCACGCAGCTGTACTGGTTAAATTTTGCTGCCATTGAGACTTTTATCGAGGACCTGCTGAGCATACCTGCCAGCAGCGTTATGTGGTTTACGCTTGTCTTTCCTTTAGTACAGGTTTTACTAACCATGCCTGCCGGCGTCATCATAGACAGAAAAGGATTTAAATATGGCATAGGCATCGGTGTGCTCTTCACCGGTGTCTTCGCCATGCTACGCTTGCTTAACCCCGCTTCATTCGCAGTTCTATTAATCGCACAAATAGGTATTTCCATCGGGCAACCTTTTGTATTAAACAGCGTTACCAAACTTGCTGTAACCTGGTTCCCACAAAAAGAGGAGGCAACAGCGGTGGGACTAGGCTCCTTAGCGCTGTTTATCGGTATGATGGCAGGACTCGGAGCCACGCCTATCCTGGTACAGACGCTGGGATTCGAGTCGATGCTACTGATTTACGGCGCCATAGGCGTTGTAGGAATACTGCTGTTCTTTACTCTGGTGAAGCCCAGACCTCAAACGCCGCCAAGAGAAATAGAGGCGGTGGAAGAGATATCAAACTGGGCAGGAATCAAGAGGATTTTAAAGATCAGAGATTTTGTAATCCTCGGCTTCATAGCCTTGATAGGTATCGGAGTTTTCAACGGCTTGGCCACCTGGCTCGAAAAAATATTGAACGAATTGCATCAAATTTCAATGACCGATGCCGGCTCTATATCTGCAGTACTGATTTTCAGCGGCATGCTTGGCTGCATTATCATCCCTCTCATCTCAGACAAAATCGGTAGGAGAAAGCCCTTCCTCATACTGGCATCCTTAATCGGCGCCATGTCAGTCACCGTCCTTATATTTGCCAACGGCTACAGCATGAACCTGGTTAACGGCATAGTGCTGGGCTTCTTCCTCATATCCGCTCTGCCCATAATGCTAACGATGTCCACTGAAATCACAGGGGCAAGGTTTGCCGGCATTTCAGTCGGCTATCTGCAGCTTTTGGGCAATGCTGCTGCGGTAATAATTGTCCCGGTAATGGAAATTCTGCGCGGGGCAACGAATCAATTTGTCTCACCTCTGGCACTGCTGGCAACACTACTCGTGATAGCCTTCATCCTGGCAATCATTATTAAAGAGCCTGCTAAGAAAACTTGACGTCAGCTACTGTAACACCTCATACAGGTAAAAATTTGGACACCAAAGTAATCGAAAAAATAAACAAGCTCAAGAGCGACAGAGTACACGGTGCCGGCTGGCTATCAAGACAAGCTGTCAGCATCTTAAATCTAGCCCTGGACAAAAGCCAGGCTAATACCATCGCCGAGTTTATCGAAGAAACACAAAATGTGGCTTCCGAACTCGCTAAAGCCAGGCCTACCATAACTCCTATAGCCAACTACACCAGTCAGTTCCTCCGGCAGATTATACAAAGGTCTCAAAGTGAAAAGGAGCTGGCTTCCCTGAAAAGTTTCGCCAAAGCTAAGGGAAACGAGCTCATCAAATCATCAGTAAGCGCTGTTTCCAAAGCTGTGGAATACGGCTGCGGCATAGTCACCGACCTGGATACGGTGATAACCTGTAGCTATAGTTCGACAATCTGTAAGGTCCTTGAGCTGTCCAGCCAGAGGGAGACGAGAGTCCGGGTTCTCGTCGCGGAGTCCAGGTTCGAGGATAACACTTACGGGGAAATCACCGCCGAGCAACTCATGAAGCATAAGATTCCAGCAGAAATAATACGCGATGAGGATATAGAGTTTCGTGTCTCCAAAGCAGACAAGGCTTTAGTCGGTGCTGACAGCATAACAGTCGATGGTTATCTCATCAACGGCACACCGACACTTACACTCGCCGAGGCAGCCAAGAGGAAAAAAATTCCCTTCTACACTATTTGCGAAACCGCCAAATTCGACATAGAGGGTGGCGCAAACAAAGTGACAGAGCTGGAACCAGGCTTTGAAAAAATTCCGCTCGACCTGATAACCGGCATAATAACCGAAAAAGGCACCATGCAGCCGAGCTTGGTCATCGCCTACATTGAAGAAGCCAGAAATCTTTCTCCATAAGAAAGGCATCAAGAAGGTAGAAATTGCTTAGCATCATAGACACGCATGCCCATCTCGATGAACTGGAAAACCTCGAATCAGCACTCACCAAAGCCAAACATTCTGGAGTTATAGCCATTGTCGCTGTCGGCTCGAATCACCAATCAAACCAGGAAGTGATGAAAATCTGCTCGATGTATCCTTCTTTCGTTTATCCAGCTTTTGGTTTGCATCCCTGGGAATTAGGTAACCTTGAGCCCAATCAAATCGAATCTACACTGGAGTCTATTGAGAGAAGAGCTAATGACATTACAGCCATAGGCGAAATAGGACTGGACTATGATAAAAGAGTGGTCAAAGTATCTCCAAAAGAGTTGCAGAAAGAAGCTCTTAAGCGCCTCCTGGCTTTAGCCAGAGAGCACAGGAAACCAGCCATAATCCACAGTCGCTATGCCTGGAAAGACAGCTTCGAGATGGTAAAAGAGGCAGGTATTGAAAAGGTCGTTTTTCACTGGTTCACCGGATTCTCCAGCGTGCTCAAAGACATAATAGAAGCTGGCTATTTCATTTCAGCCACTCCAGCCACGGAATACCACGAAGAGCACAGACGGGCTATCAAGGAAACACCGTTGGGAAAGCTGCTGCTGGAAACAGACTGCCCGGTAACATACGGTCGAGAGACCAAGTATCGTTCTGAGCCCGTAGACATCCTGCGAAGCCTCAGAGCTGTTGCTGCTCTAAAGGGAATAGACGAAATTTCTGTAGCTGAGCAGACCACTCACAATGCAACACACTTTTTCGACTTGTCGCCTAGCAACCTGTCATGAAAACGGCTAATTTGCCACCATGAAGTAAATCAAGTAAAATAACCAACAGGACCTTTCAAGAGAGTGCCAAGGACCCAGTGAAAGCGATTTTACTTGTCGGCGGTGAAGGTACCAGGTTACGTCCCCTCACCTATACCATAGTGAAAGCCATGGTGCCAATCCTGAATAGACCCTTTATCGAGTATGTCTTCCGTTACCTCAGCAGTCACAAAATAAGAGAAATTATCTTGGCCATGGGTTACAAACCTGACTGCATTACAGACTACTTCGGCGATGCCAGTCAACTCGGCACAGAGCTCATTTACAGCGTAGAAACAGAGCCACTGGGCACTGCCGGAGCTGTCAAGAATGCCGAGCAACATATAGACGACGCTTTCTTTGTTATGAACGGCGATATCTTCACCGACCTCGATCTGACCGAAATGCTACGTTTCCACAAAAATAAAAACGCCAAAGTAACCATTGCTTTGGCACCTGTAGATGACCCAACTCGATTCGGGGTCGTCGAAACCGACAGCACTCAACGGGTAACCCGCTTTGTAGAGAAGCCAAAGCCCGAGCAGATCACAAGCAACATGATAAATGCCGGCGTTTATATCATAGAACGCGATATCTTGAACCGCGTACCGCAAGGCAAACGTTGCATGTTTGAACGCGATGTTTTCCCCACACTTTTATCGGAAGGAAAACCTGTCTTCGGCTACGCAACCGATGCCTACTGGATAGACACCGGAACTCCTGAGCAGTATCTGCAACTGAACCGCGATTTGATGTTCGGCAAAAGTGTCCAGGTTGACTTTAGACCTGACGAAATCCGGATAAACGAAGGAGCCTCTGTCAATCCGCAAGCCAAACTAACCGGACCCATACTGGTTGATGGGGCTTGCTCAGTTGGAGAAGATGCCCAAATCAAAGGGCCGGTGACTATTGGCACAGGTTGTACAATAAAAGATGGTGCTATAATAGAAAATTCAATCCTGTGGCAAAATGTTACAATAGGAGAGCGAGCCACCTTAAAAGATTGTATTGTAGCCAGCAACAGCTACATTGATAATAATGCCTGCGTCGAATGTGCTACTATCGCACAGGCAGAGAATTAGCCTTACAGTAACCAAAATAACAAATTCAGGAGGTCGAGACCGTGTCCGAAAAAATAATTAACGTTGACCAAGATAGCTTCCAAAAAGCTGTCTTAGATTCACAGAAGCCGGTATTGGTTGATTTCTGGGCACCCTGGTGTGGCCCATGCAGAGCCGTTGCTCCTGTCATCGAGGAACTAACTAAAGACTACGAGGGGAAAATAGAATTCGCCAAGGTTAACGTAGATGAAGCCCCATTTGTAGCCTCGAAATACGGAATTATGAGCATCCCAACCATCATGGTATTCAAGGACGGAAAACCTTTACAGCAGGCAATCGGCTACCAGCCCAAAGACCAGCTAAAGAAACTGCTGGATGGTGCACTGGCACAATAGGACATTAAATGACACAAATTCCATATATCGTCGCCTTTAGCGGTGGACTGCTTTCCTTCTTCTCACCATGTGTACTGCCCTTAGTACCAGCCTATCTAGCAAACCTGGCTGGTGTTACCGCTATCGACCCCCAGAGCAGAAAAAGCTACCTGCCAGCTTTGTTTCACAGCCTCAGTTTCGTGCTCGGCTTTTCTATAATCTTCATCGGCCTGGGGGCCTCGGTTGGTTTGATAGGCACAACCATAACTACCCATTCAGCTTTACTTCGCCAGATAGCAGGCGGCTTGATCATCGCCTTTGGCATATTCCTAATAGCCGCCTTTAAATTGCCCTGGCTGAACTATGAAAAACGCCTTAAAACAACCACCAGCAGCAGCCCTGGCTATCTCCGCTCCATTGGTATCGGGGCTGCCTTTGCTTTGGGCTGGACACCTTGCATCGGCCCGATACTAGGCGCCATACTGACCTTGGCATGGAGCTCCCAAACTGCTGGGGAAGGTGCCCTATTGCTAACCATCTACTCCCTGGGTTTGGGTATTCCCTTCATCATTCTGGGTTTTGTCTGGGGAGCCATCATGCCGCTGTGGAAGAGTATAAACCGTTACCTGGGAGTCATTTCCATAGTAAGCGGTGCGCTGCTTATAATTGTTGGCATACTCATACTCACTGGCAATCTGGCCTGGCTTGGTCAATTTGTCCCTTCCTAGAACTCAGTCATTGAAAGGAGCGTCAACCAAATGAGAGGAAAAACACCAATAATATTGGTGACCGTTGCACTTATATCGCTAGTAATACTTGGCTGCGGTACAACTCCACCCCTCCAAGTGGGTGACAATGCCCCCGACTTCACCCTTGAAAGCACTGACGGTGAAAGCATAAGCCTGAGCGATTTTCGAGGTAAGGTAGTGCTGCTCGTGTTCACCAGTGTCAAATGTGTGGATTGCGAAAAGCAAATTCCATATATCGAAGCAGTCTACAAAGAGTCAGGCGAAAAGCTAGCTGTGTTAGACATTTATATGTTCAACTATGCTAATATAGTCCGGCAATATATAACAGCAAGACAATATACGACTTTTCCTGCTTTACCTGACCCAAAGGGCACAGTTGGCAAAGAGTACAATGTGACAGAACGCGACCTGCCGACCAGCTTCATCATAGACCCAGAGGGAATCATCAATTACAGAAGGACAGGACGTTTCCAGAGTCAGGAGGAAATTGAAGACATACTTCAGTCTTTGTAGCCAGCCACATTGTATCGAAACTAAAGCCCCGCGATAAAACAATAAACTAAAAGACTCCTAGTTTCGTTTTCGTTGAGGATGTATAATAGAGGCAATTACAAAGAGTTTAAGTCGGTGCATCGAAGCAATCAACGGATGGTACTCTAGTGCAGCCTCAAAGATTCTGCCCCAATTGTGGAACGCAAATCGAGTTTGGCCAGAAGTACTGCACCAACTGTGGCGCCACCTTCTGCCCCAATTGCAGCACGCTCATACCACCCGGAGGCACAAAGTGCCCAAGATGCAATTTCCTTTTGGGGTCTGCATCGCCGGGAATGGCACAACAACAGCCCCCAACACCACCTCCTATGCCCAGACCATTTCCTTCCTCACAAGGTGGCATAATCGGCCCGCAACCTGGACAGCAGCCGCCCTATACTTCGACTCCATCAACTCCAACGTCGGATGCCGTTCCAGGCACACCGATACCAAAACCTGCACCATCCCAAAAATATGGAACAGAGGGCCAACCGCCGGGAAGCTATGACTCACCTGGCGCTATGCCTTACGTCAGCGCCCAGCAACCACCATTAACCTCTAAAAAAACTTTTGTGGACGCCCGTCCAATACGAGTGAGGCGGTTCCCTCCAGCTCTAACCCTTATCATCATCATCGCCGTCATCGCCCTCCTAGGCTTCGCCGCCTTCCAAGCCGGCTGGCTCGAAGGTCCGCTTAGCACCGTCCAGGAATCTGTTGCTGGCATCGAGTGGCTCAGCTGGTTACCGATAGGCCCTAAAGACACCACACCTCCTGTAATCTCAGAGGTCAATATTTCAGGCATTACCCAGACAGGTGCTGTTATCACCTGGAAAACAGATGAGCCATCTACCAGCCAGGTAATGCTATGCGAGCTGGACGGTGGCTGCATCTGGACGGAGCCTGACGAAAATTTAGTTACCGCCCACTCCGTAAGTCTAATTGACCTAAAGCCAAATACATCATATCACTGTACTGCAACATCAACCGATGCTAAAGAAAATCAAGCGATCGCTGAAAAAGATTTCACAACTCTAGCTCAGGCTCCCGCAACCGCACTGGCAATTTCAGACATCCAGGTATCCAGCATCACCGACCTGAGTGTTACCATAAGCTGGGTGACTGACGAAGCTGCCACCAGCCAGGTGGAATACGGCACAACTGATGCCTACGGCTCAAACACGCCACTCGACGAAAGCTTGACCACCAGCCACAACACCAAATTAACAGGATTAACACCCGCTACCACCTATCACTTCAAAGTCAAATCCAAAGACGCTAACGAAAACGAAGTGGCGTCCCAGGACCAGACTTTTACCACACTTAGCAGTGTGCCAGCCACCACTGAGGTCGGCCCTGAAGTAGGCAAGCTCGCCCCCGATTTCACCCTGCCAAACCTGGACGGCGAGCAGATAAGCCTAAGCGAGTTCCGAGGCAAAATGGTCATTGTCAACTTCTGGCAGGACAACCAGCAATCTAGAAACGAGCTATCTCTTCTCCAGACAGTTTATGATAAATGGCCAAGGGATGAATTAGAGATAATCGCCATAAGCTGGAAACAGACCATAGGGATTACACAGAGCGTTATTAATACAAAAGGATTGACTTTCCACGTCCCACTTGACGATACAGGAGAGGTCGCTGAAAAATATAATGTCATTCGCTGCCCTAATACTCTCTTTATCGACGCCCAGGGCATTGTTAGAGATAGTGAATACTATCCCTCTACCTTGAAAAGCGAGACACAAATAGAAGGTATACTTAATTCCATGCAATGAGCCCCAAATTCCATAATCAATGAGTTCCTGACCGTCAGCAAAGGTAAAACGGTCATTACTGACAAAGTTAAAAATAGATTCCAAGTGTGATTACATTATGACAGAGATTAATAACATCAAACCAGACGGTTCCCAACGTATCGAACATAGCGCTGCCGGACCAGAAAAGATAGTTGAAAAGACCCCAAAAAGAGACCGCAGACCACCTGCGAAAAAGAAAGGCTCTATTCTATCTGGGCGTTTGCAGAAGATATTAGCTGCTGTTATCATTTTATGCCTATGTCTTGTAGGCTCAATCATCTTCATACTCGCCAGAGATACCACACCTCCTGCAATCCAACAGGTATCACTTTCAGACATGACCGAATCCAGCGCCATTATCACCTGGCAAACTGACGAGCCAGCTACCAGCCAGGTCACAATATGGGACTCCGAAGTTTATACTTCGACCGAGCCTGAGGAAACTCTCGTTACCAATCACTCGGCAACATTGAGCGACCTCAAGTCCGATACAAGATATCAGCTCATCCTGATATCGAGAGATAAAGGTGGAAACGAAGCAAGGCTTGAAATAGAACTCACGACTCTAGTCAAGCCTTATGCACCCCCACCAATTATCTCAGAGGTGAAAGTATTCAACATCACCGACTCAAGCGCTACCATAACCTGGCAAACTGACAGGCCTGCTACTAGTCATGTTGAATATGGCACAACAGATGCCTACGACTCAACTACGCCACTAAATGATGAGTTGAACACCAGCCATAGCGTCACTTTAAACGGCTTGAAGCCAAGCACCACTTATTATTTCAAGATGAAATCACAAGATGCTAGCGGAAACGAAGCAACGTCTGAAGCTCGAACCTTTATCACCATAAGCTCTGCGGCAGCCGCTGTTGAAATAGGTGTTGAAGCAGGTAAGCGCGCTCCCGATTTCACCCTACCAACTCTAGACAGCAAAGAACTGAGTTTGAGTCAATTCCGAGGCAAGACAGTAATGGTCAACTTCTGGCAAGAGTCATGCAGTGCTTGCAGAGATGAAATGCCCTACCTTCAAGCAATTTATGAGAAATGGCCACGCGACAAATTAGAAATACTTGCCGTCAGCGTCGGCGAGCGTGCCGTGTTCGTGCAAATCTTCGTTGACAGACAAGGGTTGACCTTCCCTGTGCTGCTCGACTCGGACGAAGCAATCGGCAAGATTTATCAGATATCTACTATCCCCACAACCTTTTTTATCAATGACGATGGTATTATTAAGGGAATAAAAGAGGGGAGCTTTAAAAGCCAACTCGAAATAGAAGGCATGCTCAATTCCCTCTAACCATTATCAATCGTAACAACTGAATTCACCGACTTTTTGCGCTTTTAGCCACTCGCATGAACCACATCCAAGATCAAAAACTGCGTGAGTCCGACTTAACGACCAAATTTGCAACGGCTGTACCCATAGTATAAAATTCATAGAATGCAAGGGAAATTTATTAAGAGACATAAGTGGTACACGCTCCTCATCATTGGATTAGCTCTTATCTTTTCGGCTTCGCTCACAGCCTGTAATAAACCAGAGGAAACTCTCTACGCCCCCGACTTCACCTTGCAAACCATAGATGGCGAAACTGTAAGCCTAAGCGATTTTGGCGGCAAGCCGGTCATGCTCACCTTCTGGAAGATTAATTGTCCCGCTTGTCAAGTTCAAATGCCTTATATGCAGGCATTTTATGATGAATGGTCAAGCGAGACCATAGCCATGCTAACCATTAATGTCGGCGACAGTATCCTATCTGCTCAGAACTACGTCACCAGCCAAAATCTAACTTTCCCTGTACTGCTTGACCCTAGGGGAGGCGTTGCCCAAACTTACGGAATCCCTGGTGTCCCGGTGACTTTCCTTATCGATTCCGATGGTATTCTGAAAGCATACAAGATCGGAGCTTTCCAGAGCCGGCAAGAAATGGAAGACTCACTCAAAAGCGTGCTCCCATCACTGGTACTCATTCCGAAAATTGGAATTGGTGCTGAAATCGGCAATGCTGCCCCTGACTTCACCCTGCAAACCATTGATGGCCAAAGCATTACCCTGAGCAAATTCCAAGGCAAGACTGTGTTACTAAATTTCTGGGTGAGCTCATGTGCTCCCTGTGTTACTGAAATGCCCTACTTCCAGGAAGTATTTGATGAGCAAACAAACGAGGATTTGGCTGTAGTCGCCATAAATTGCGGGGAAACCAGCCAGACTGTGCAGAACATAGTTGACGACCTGGGGCTTACCTTCCATATGCTGCTTGACCCGGATGGAAAGGTATGCACGGACTACAAGCGCGGTGCCCCAACAACTTTTTTGATTGACAGCAATGGCGTTATCAAGGCAATAAGAGATGAAGTCTTTCAGAACCCGGAAGAAATAGAAATTGTTCTCAATTCCATTTAATCGTCAAAGGCGAGGCTTAACTGCACATCAACTAGGCAATGTTCGGGGCTTGCAATCATACCTCATCACCAATGCCGAACTCAACAAGCTCCTTATCATGTCTCAACTTACCCATTGCTTTTCGAATCCTGTCTCTACTCCAGCCAACGCTAGCTAAAGTCCGACGGACAAATTCAAAACTGGCTTCATATTCAGGACTTACCAACTCCGAAACTCCCAGCCTTTCCAGAAGTTCTGACTCCCTTCTTCTATGTACGCGGGCGACAATTTGAAGCTTAGGATTGATCCTTAGAGCACTTTTTGCGGTAGTAACCACAACTAACGGGTCGGGATAGGTAACGACCAGAGCCTTAGCCTTATCTAGCCCAGCCAAGGAAAGGACATGGGCGTTGCTGGCATCCCCAAATATACAGTTTTCGCCTTTCCCTTTTAGCTCAGAAACAATATCAGGGTCCATCTCAATCACCAGATAAGTAATTTTGAGACCATTCAAACTTTGAGCAATATTACGTCCCACCCGTCCATAACCGCAGATTACTACCTCGCTTAAAGGCCGCTCTGGTTCCACCTCGACTAATGAAGGAGCCTTTTTAGCCCCCTTAGCTGCTGTAGTTCCAGCAGTCGTGACCCTAGCCAGCCTGGGATACAAAATAGAAGTCAACCCCATAAACAACGGGGTCAGCAACATGGTAATAACCGTGCTGGCTATAACTAAAGAATACAAGTAGTCAGACATTATCCCACCATCCACTCCAGCCTGAGCCAAAATAAAGCTAAATTCACCAATTTGAGCAAGACCAGCACCAACGAATAAAGCTGTCCTACCGCCGTGGCCAAATAACCTGACAACACCAAAACAAACTCCGAACTTAATAGCAACAATGACAACCACTGCTATAATCACCGAAGACCAATTTCCCACTACAAACTGGGGACTTAGAAGCATACCAAGCGATACGAAAAAAAGAGTGGCGAACACATCCCGCAGGGGAGTAATCTCAGCCAGAGCCTGATGAGCAAATGTCGACTCTCTGAGCAATAAGCCGACAACAAAGGCACCAAAAGCAATAGACAGGCCAAAAATATAGGTGCCAAAAGCAGCCCCGAAACAAAGGATAAGAACCGTAAGCAAGAAAAGCTCGCGAGTCCTTACACCAGCCACCCTGCCTAATAACCACGGTAGCACCCATAGCCCCAAAACGATAGCTACCCCCAAGAAAAGAACTGCTTTACCAGCAGCTATAGCAAAGGTGAGCAACAAACCTTCCAGTGACGCACCAAATACCGGTACCCCAACCATCATCAGCACGACACTCAAATCTTGAACTATAAGAATGGCTATCATTATACGCCCATGCACCGAATCTACTTCACCTCGCTCCATAAGCATTTTCAGGCCAACCATGGTGCTACTCAGCGAGATAAGAAGGCCGAAGAAAGCAGCTTCTGTCCAAGATAAATGGAACAACAGTTTGCTAGCTACCAGACCAAAAACAAAAGTAGCTGCAATTTGCGTTATGCCACCCCAAATCCCCGCCTTTCCAGCCTGCCTCAGCTGGCTGTAGGATATTTCTAATCCCACAGTAAACATCAGTAAAGCCACACCTATGGTCGCCAAGGTCTCAATGAGGTCCACATCACCAACAATACCAAAACCATAAGGGCCAACAGCAACACCCACCAGCAGGTAACCCAAAATCACCGGCTGCCTCAGCCGGTGAGCTATCATACCGCCAACCAAAGCTGCTGCCAGAACAATAGCGATGTTGACAATAGGATCGAATCCTGTCATAATCCCCAGCAATCCATAAATTCAGCCCAATTCTAACACACATAACCAAAGACTTGAAAAGGAAGAAACACTATGTTTAAGACTCGCATAACCGAGCTTTTTGGTATAAAGTATCCCATCATCCAGGGCGGCATGATGTGGATTTCCAGAGCAGAACTGGTAGCTGCCGTATCCAATGCCGGAGGCTTAGGTATAATAACAGCATTTACGTTCCCGACAACTCAGGAGCTGGCCGCTGAAATCCAAAAAACCAAGGAGCTCACTGACAAACCCTTCGGAGTAAATATCACGCTGTTACCCACCCTTCGCCCCGTGGATATTGATGGCTATTTCAATACGGTTATAGATTCGGGGATAAAGATTGTAGAAACCGCCGGCAGAAGTCCGGAGCCTTATATGGAGCGACTCAGAGCTGCTGGAATAAAGGTGATACACAAATGCACCGCAGTCCGCTTCGCCCGAACAGCACAGCGTATAGGCTGCAACGCCATAAGCATTGATGGCTTCGAGTGTGCCGGACACCCAGGCGAGGAGGATGTCACTTCTCTCGTTCTGATTCCATTGACCGTCGACGCCGTAGAAATCCCCGTAATCGCCTCCGGTGGCTTCGGCGATGGTCGAGGTCTTATCGCCGCTCTGGCACTAGGTGCAGAAGCAGTCAACATGGGTACCCGCTTCATGGCAACCAAAGAAGCCCCGGGCCACCCTAAAGTGAAGGAATGGCTAGTCCAAACATCGGAGCGCGATACATTACTGTTATTGAGATCATTCCGCAATACCATGCGGGCTCTGAAGAATCCCACTTCCGAAAAAGTGCTCGAGCTGGAGAAACAAGGTACCGACATACACCAGCTGGAGTCGCTAATCAGTGGAAGAGTAGGTCGAAACCTTCTTGAGGCAGGTGACGTGGACAATGGACTGCTCAGCGCCGGTCAGGTAATAGGGCTTGTACATGACATTCCTACGGTTAAAGAGCTAATCGACAGGATAATCAAGGAAGCCGAGGAGGTTGCGGCTCGCATAAATACAGAAGGAATGTTCAATCGATTGCGCAAGCCATCAGAGTCCGCTCAAGAGTAATAAAACCTGACCTAGTCCCTACGATTTCTGTTGCTTTCTTCGAGCTCTAGTGAAAACAGGAATGCCTATTGCCGATATTACCACAGTAGTGACAATCACAACCATTATTACGCCCGGATAAATCGAGGCATTTGGAATGCCTGAAGCAACCACAATCTCAGCCACTACAGCGGCCGACAACCCTCGAGGTAGCATCGTTGTTAATAAGCCTTTGTTAGCCAGCAAGATGTCGCTGCGTATAGAGCTCAGGAGAACTGCGATATACCTTGCGAAAAGCAATATAAGAGATATAGCGATACCTGATAGAATTAGGCCGTAGTGAGTAAAAGTTATCATCAATCCCAGATAAACAAAGAAGAATGTCTTTATCAGGAAAGACATTTGGGAGTGGAACTTCTTCATCAACTCGTGTATCACAACCGTCCTCTTGATCCCCAAAAACTTGGCGACCTCGATACCGTTTCCCAACATTAAGCCGAAGCTGAAAACAAAAATTACTCCGCTACCATTTATTCCTTCCACAACAAAGTAAAGCAGGAAAGCAAGAGCCAAAGTTAATATGTCGTCGTAAGTTTCTCCCTCCAAGAGAGTTAGCGCCCAAAGCCATACAATCCCTGCAATAACACCGATTAGAGCTCCTAGAAGAATTTTTAGAGTTGTTTGCTCAGCTACCACAAGAGCTGTATTGGCAGTTTGCCCCGTAATTATGATCTCTAGGATGACCAAGGCCACGACGATTACCATGGCACCATTAAAAGCAGATTCTATGCTTAATGTTGAACAGACCTCGTCTGGAGCATTAGTCCTACTAACCAAGGGCATTACTATAGAAGGGCTGGTGCCACCTACGATGGCCCCAAGTAAAAGGCTACCCATAAAGTCCCAACCCATCAGGTAATAGGCAAAAACTGTAGTCAAAGCCATGCTTAACCCGATACCTACCAGTACAAGTACTAGCGCCCTGGGTGCGTATGAGAGCACCTTGGCAAACTCGAGGTCCAGGCCTCCATTAAAGAGGATAACGACCAAAGCCAGACTGGCAATTACTTGAGAAGCCGGAGCTATCTCAGATGGATTTACGATGTGGAATACAGGCCCTATTAAGTAGCCTAGTACTATCAGTATCAGGATGTCAGGAAATCTTGTTCTTCTAAAAAGGTAATCCGCCAGGAAGCCAATGATAAGCAGAATTCCGACAAAACCAAGTATCTGTACAGCTGTCATTTTAGTATCTTTGCTATTTAACCTTTACTTAGACTCTGTCTGCCTTGCTCGGCGTTTTCGGTGTATTTTACCATTAAGTAAGCCTGAAAAATAGATTAATGATTCAGATGGTTCGACAAGAATAGGAGCAACAACTCTAAGATAACGACTGATCAAGAGGCTCTGCTTCACCTGCCAGTATGCACCTTTTAGTAGCGGAAAACAGCGGCCACATTTGCCTTATCCGGCATCTGCTCTGGCGCAACAGCAAAGACAACCCCGCCATTCAGAAAGGTATGTATTGCGGCAAAATCCAGCAAATCCTCATCACCTGGCTGTGCTTCCTGTTGATGGAGAGTAATCTGTCCCCTCTCCATGTCAAAGGTGCCCCAGGATTGAACACCAACAGCTACGAATAACATCTCAAT
>Ga0209427_10004325_pt1 | contig 16417 bp, 11 predicted proteins | sample DeeMarSWOR136_30_FD_187465 | JGI IMG/M metagenome (GOLD analysis project Ga0209427, IMG submission 187465) | Marine sediment microbial communities from White Oak River estuary, North Carolina - WOR-1-36_30 (SPAdes) (version 2) | ecosystem: Environmental > Aquatic > Marine > Intertidal zone >...
CTGCAACATGTGGACACGCCATAGAAGTACCAGTCTTGTAATCATAACCATTGTCTAACACTGTAGATAATATTTCGTCACCAGGTGCCATTAAATCGAGATTTGATCCATAATTGCTAAAATAGCAGCGTTTATCTGACTGATCGGTAGCGCCAACTGCTATCACTGAGTCATATGCTGCAGGATATCCAACAGGACCATTATCATTTCCTGAGGCAGCGACAAGTAAAACACCTTTGTTGTAAGCATAGTCACAAGCATCCTTCATAACTTGTGCATTACTACCACCAAGACTCATACTAATAATATGAGCACCTTTGTCAGCTGCATCAATAATACCCTTAGCTACATTGTCATAGCTTCCAGAACCGCCGCTACTTAGAACCTTCTCTGCCATAATTTTGCATTTTCCAGCTACACCAGCGATGCCAATGCCATTATTAATTCTTGCAGCTGCGATACCAGCACAATGAGACCCATGACTATTATCGTCCATGGGGTTATTGTCATCATTTACCCAATCATACCCTCTATTGTCATAATTGCTACTAAGGTCATTATGGGTATGAAAAATACCAGTATCAACAATTGCAATTAATACATCAGCACTTCCTTGAACACCATCCCAAGCTTCTTCACAATTAATTCTCCTTGGCCCGTATTGTTCATTCCATCGAGGGTCATTTGGTGTGAATAATGCATGAACAAGACCATTTAGCTCAGCATATTTCACAAAAGGAGAATCACTGATACTATCAATAAAAGCTTGTTCCTCTCCCTCGTTAACCTCAACAACTGCAACATTTAATGCTTCAATTTTATTCTTGATATTATTTCCTCCAAAACTATCAATGTCTCTTACATCTATTGGATCTAAAAAACGAACTATGACTTCACCGGGCAAATATTCTTCTGTACTAACACTGTTAGTTTCTACCAACGTTCCAACAGCCCCAAAACTACCTATAACCATTGATAATACAATGACTAACGACATTATTTTTCCGTTCATCTTTACCAACTCATTATTTTTATTTTTTCATATGTATTTAACTTGTCACATTTAAATGTTTCTATTGTATGTAAGATTGTATATAATTTAAAAAATTAATATATAAACATTCTGTTATAACAATAACAAAAATAAATCATAATTTAACAATATGTTACATTTATTTCATAAGATAACAAAAAATGGAAAAAGTTCATTTAAAGTCAGAAATTTTTTAGAAATTAGGATATAGATGATCTTTAGAAATCACAATAATTATTCTTCCTTTCATCTTTACCATCCAGCTTTTTAATTTATGTCAAATATATTGTAGTTCAAACTATATAAATATTTCTATTTAAATAATTCATACTTTATAAAAATATAATAGAGACTTAAAAAAGAAGAGGATTTTTATTTTGCTAGTTATAGATCCATCAATCTCATAAAGATTTTTGATTGAATTAGTTTTAACAAAAACGGAAAATGATCTAAGAAATTTGCTAGCAAATCGAATCTGCCTAGAGAAGCTGATCTAGTCTTTTTAACCGTGAATGTCTTTTCTGATGTTTGTGCAGTGCCACCATGACCATCATCGAAGTAGAAATAGTATTTATGAGTTCCAGAACCGATTTCACTTCCTTTAAGTGAAAGAGTGTAATCTGAATTGCTTCCTTGCCCATTCATTGTTCTCCCTTTGCCATCGATAAAAACCTTTTTGACAGAAGGATCGTCATAATCAGGATCAGTATAACGAACAGAAAAAGTAAATGTATCTGACGTAGATCCTTGTCCAGTCCATTCTACTTGATCACCTGTTAAGATAGGATCATAGTTTCTTAGAGTAACTGGTATTGAATAACTGCTCTTTTGTCCAAATCCATCTGTTACAGTAAGTTCAACATTGTATGTTCCCTTGTCCTCAAATATATGTATAGGATTCTGCTCATTTGATGACTCTCCATCATCAAAATCCCAATGCCAGCTATACGATGGAGCTCCCTCTTTTACCGACCCTATAAACTGTAGTTTTTCATATGGTCGTCTATTTTCTGGCGGTTCCAATAACTGTGCATAAGCTTGAGGTAGTCTATAGTCATTCGTTAGTCTGAACCAAACCAGTGCATCGTTTTCAGGGTCAAGCATACCATTCTCATATCCAGTACTGCCGTCAGGTTCGTAATCGCCACTGGTAATGTAATATCCATTCTCTTCGTAAACAAAATCAGCGTTCTCTTGCCAATCTGGATCGTAATCCTTTAGGTCTTCAGTAACTATATCATAAGTTCCATGATACATTGCCCCTCGTTTATCTGAGGGGTCGTTGTTTTTACCGTCATTATCGGGATAATTACATCCGCTGACATCGGCTAGATCATCGTCAGACCAGAATTCATCATGTTCCATTAGTTTTATTTTGATTGTTACATATCTACTGGTTCCTAGGAATTCATGCTCTTTATCTGGGGTCCAAGTATCACTTTCAATCCATTCACCATCCGGTGTACCATCATCTGTATTATAATTATCCTGTGGAGGTGAACCACCTTGCTCAGATTTTACATGACATGTGTAATACCACTCCGGTGGGCCAGCAGGCCACTCTATTTCATCCTTCTTTTCTATATAATACATTAATAGAGTTACCTTTGGATAACCCGTAATCATAACAGATAAAGGATCTGACCAGTCACTTTCAATATCACTCTCATCCTTTGCTTTTACAGTAACACTATACACTCCCTTGCTATACCATCGATGAGTTGCCTCAGCTATATCTCCAGAACCAAAGGGGCCAATCCAGCCGCTATTGGTTCCATCGCCCCAATCAAACCAGTAGTAAATTTGATCTCCCTGTGGATCGGTAGTTTGTGTTGTATAGGTGTAATCCTCTCCAATTTCTCCTTCAGTAGGACCAGAAGGTTTAGATGGAGGATATGGAGGCTTATTACTAGCATCATAGTTTGTATCAAGTAACTCTAAATGAAAAACAGTATCAATTGATCCATCCTCCCAATCTAATGTTTCGTCAACTTTTGCCAAGTAACCTGCATCAGGTGCATACCATAATTGAGAAGGATATCCCCATGTGCCGCCTAAAAGAAAGCAATCATATACGCCAGCAGGTACATTTATTGTTTCTAATCCATAATTACTCATAACATCAGAAAAAGCCATAGAACTACTATATGAATGTTCACCAAATGGAAAATCGATATCAACATATGCATCTAAAGTAGCTTCCTCAATATACACATCCCACTCTTCTTCACCCTCAATTAATGGGAAATCAAAGAAATCAAAACTTGGATCAAAAGTCATAGTCATAGTAAAGTACAAATCACGCCAAATATTTAGTATACTTATCTGTCCATCAACTTCAAAATTAAATTCTTTAATTGCAAGTGTGTTTTTAATGATATCAGCATATCCACCAAAATCTCCTTCAAAATTGCCTATCTCCCACTCAGAACCAAATAGAAAAATAGTTCCTTCTATATCGCCATCTACTGTTAATACATAAACATCTTCGTTATCTTGCACAATCGTTTCTGTGACAGTCGCATACATACCAGAGATTTCTGCCTCAACGGAAAATGTTATTGATCCTTCCTCACGAGTAACAAAATCAAAATTCATCTCGTACTTCCAAAAGTTTCCCTCGTACCATACTGGCAATTCTGCTTCATTAACAGAACTCGATCTCATACCAAAATTTTCAATGTTAACAGATGATGCAGCCACAAAAAAGCTGCTCACTAGCATCAATATTACTAAACCAGCAGAGATTATTTTCATCCTCATATTAGAACCTCTTTCGATACTTTAATTTGCCGAGTATATATATTGCTATATGTATAAACTTTTCTATATAAATATCATGTATCATGTTAGGTAAATGGAATTAATTACAAAAAAGGAAATTATTAATAACGCAATAGATACCACCTTGCATTCACAATGAAAAAATCAATCTAAAAAAAGTTGGAAAATTCATTCCAATTATTGGTATACTTATCTTAATTGATTCTTATTCCAGGATTGTTTCCAGTAATATTGTTATTAGTCTTTTATAAAGTTAAAGTTTTAAACTAAAAAGATGATTAGAATGGGGGAAAAATTAGAAAATGGAGGAGAATTATTCGAACCATTCCTATACACCTAAAGAAATTTATAGCATAAAAAAATCAAATTATTTCTGGAAATGTATTGATTATCTAGCTTGTAAGATAGAGAAATTTGCCGATTTATATGAAAAATATATATCTAAAGAATACGAGAAGGAAAGCAAAATGTTTGATATCTCGGGATCAAAAAATATAATACATATAGGTTGTGGCGCATATCCTATAACAGCGATAACACTTGCAAAAATGAACTGTAAGAAGATAGTTGCAATCGACAGGAATCCAAGAGCAGCGAAACTAGCTAATCAGGTGATCAATAAAAAAAACTTGCATGATTTGATTACAATTGAAAATGGAGATGGAAGGAGTTATCCTCTTGAAAAATTTGATACAATAATAGTATCAGGTTGTTCAATTCCAAAAATAGAAATTTTAAAACATGTTTTTAAAACGGTAAAACCCAGTAGTAAAATCATTGTTAGAGAACTATATGAGGCGAGCAGAGCGGTTGTTAATTATATAAATTCTCATGAAAATATTGAGCTTGTTAAAAGGATAGGAAACCGTTCTTTTTCAAATTATAAGTGGGAGTCATTCTATCTATTAAAAAAATAAAAAAATTATCTAAAAGGAAGTTCTTAGTAATTAATCAGAAAGAGAATTGAGATATCTGAAAAATACTTATATTTGCTTTTTGTTATCAAGATGCTTGTTTACGGATAATAAAAAAACTAAAAATGCCATAGCTTTTATTAATTGGAAAAAAACGATTTCATGTTACAAATATAGTTTTTTAGAATTTTTGGCCACAAAAATCTCTTTTTTTTATAACCTTCTTATGGGATGGAGAACACCAATTTTTTTAAAGGAAATTAAAATAGCTAAAGTTTCAAATAAAGATAAAGTGCTTCATCTAGGATGTGGTTTACTTCCCGCCACATCTATATTAGTTGCAAAAAAAACAAAAGCTAAGGTTATAGGGATAGATAATAATAAGAATTTCATAAAGTCTACAAAAAAATTTGTCGATAAGCATGGATTATCCAACTTAATTAAAATTGAATATGGCGATGGTGTAGAATATCCTGTTCATGATTTTGACGTGATTTTTATAGCAATAAATGTGCAGCCTTTTGATACAGTTCTTAAACATTTGTCACTTCAAACCAAAAAAGATACAAGGATTATCTGCAGAGGTATGAACGATGATATCATAAATTTCATTGAAAAAGGAGAGTTATCAGATACATTTTCTATCGAAGCAAAATTACAGCATCCTAAGACCCAATCAATTTTATTAATGAAAAAATAGTCAATTACTTTATATCTTAAATTTACTTTATGATTCAAATGAAAGATAAAATCCGTAAAGAGTTAAAGGGGATTAGAGAAAAATTACCTAAAAAAGAAGTTTTAGAAAAAAGCAATCAAATTAAAAAAAGACTTTTTGAAATAAATGAGTTCAAACAATCAAATACCATTCTCTTCTATGTTTCGTATGATAATGAAGTTTATACTCATGACATGATCAAAGAATGTATATCAAATAAAAAAGATGTGATTGTACCAATTAGTGATAAAGAAAACAGGCGTTTGATTTTATCTAAACTTATTAACTGGGCTGATCTTGAAACCGGATCTTATGGCATTTTAGAACCTAGAAAAGATAAGATAGAAGAATATCCCATCGACAATATCGATCTGGTTATTGTCCCAGGTGTAGGATTCGATGAAAGTGGTTATAGAATTGGACATGGCAAAGGCTACTATGATAATTTGTTGAAAGAATCTAAAAACGCTTTACATATTGGATTAGCCTTCGAACTCCAAATCGTTGATAAAATACCTACTGAGATCCATGACCTTCCAGTACATAAAATTGTTACAGAAAAAAGAGTAATAGACTGCAGAAGAACTAGGTAACAATTTCTTTGAGTTTATCCAACTCAATTGCTTTTTTGATCTCCATTGCTATACGTTCACCATAGCTAATGGAATCACCATAAAGATAACCAGAATGTGGAGTAAATCGAGTTAGTGGACTACCCGGTATTCTCATTGAAACATCAAAAACAACCATCTCTTCTTTTCCTTTATCAGCAGCGATGGCCCCCTGAAGTGCAAATGGACCGATAATACCAGGTGGATGTTCTCTTTGTGTGGTTTTTACAAATTTTTCACCAAGATTGAAGATTTTCTCAATAATCGATTCCTTTGTTGTAGCTGCGATATGCCCTGTTTCAATGATTTTAGGTTTCAAATATTTAAGAACCTCCAATTGCTCATTTGCTGGAAGCCTGATAAGACCATCAAGATTTGTCTGCCTACGTGTATCAGTCCCCATGATCTCAAGTTCATCATTAATTACTGAGTAGAAATAATTGAAATTAATCTGTGCACCTATGATGTATTCCTCAATAACTGCCTTGTCAAGTGCATCTTTTGTTATCATCTTTTTAGCGAGCAATTCTTCAGATTTTTTCTTATAATCATTATAGCTAGTTGCATAAAAGAAAGCTCGTTCGTATCCTCGAATTGCTTCACTTACTTTAACAATGACAAGACGGTCAATATCCTTTGGAGATTTGAATATCTTAGGGAATCTTATCCCTGCTTTTTCTAAAAGATAATATTGATTCTTTGGAACATCTCGCTCCTCAAGCTTGAGCATACTACGTGTTCCAAAAATAGGAACCATGAAATTATTCTCAATATCTTTAAAGTCAAAATACACCCAGAAATACCTGTTATGAATAAAGATAGTATTCTTCTTTCTTAATTCCTCTTGAACCTTTGGTTTAGTAATGTCTGAGAATTTATCAAGAACAACGGTTTCATCAATACAACCTCTACCATCCTTTCGGGTTTTGTAATACTTAGTATAAGTTTTCTCTCTATCTTTCTGACAAACAGCAATTGTTCGAAAACCATGTTTTTTTGCACCCCGACAGACATCAAGACCAGAATGTCCGCCCAAAACACCGATAGTAATGTTTTTTTTATCGTAAGAATCTACAATTTTCTGAATATTTTTTCTTTCTATCATATGGAAGCTCCCCCATATATAATACTATTATTTGAATTTTGGCCTTTTAGATAAACAAAGTGAAAGAGGCAACGGTTCCTGTGGGAATCCCTTGGTTTGAGTTGTAATTAATTTATGTAACTCTTTTATTGAGTATGATTTATTACTATCTCCAATACTTTTAATCCTGAATCTTGGAGTGAATTTTTTGCTTTTTTTCTCCTTTTCACCAACTACAATTATAACTGGGATCCATTCTTTTTCAGCATCACGAATCTTACGGCTAACACTCTCTTCACGGTCGTCAATGTCTGCTCTTATGCATTGAAATTCAGATATCTTATTCAACTCATCAACAAACTTATTACAATCAGAAATAAACTCATCACCCACAGGAATAAATCTTATTTGAGTTGGAGAAAGCCAGATAGGAAGCATGGGTTTTTGACCTTTGTCCATCTTAATTGCTTCTTTTTCAAGTAAAGCATATATAACTCTCTCAATCGCTCCAGAAGGACTACAATGAAGTATCAAAGGATGCTTCTGTTTTCCATCTTTATCTGTGAATCTAATATCGTATCTCTCACCATTCTCTATATCAATTTGATCAGTGCTTAACGCAGAAGCTTTCTCTGACATATCAACAAAGTTGAATTCATATTTTAAAATAAAGTAAAATATTCTTTCATCCCACATCTCTATTAAAACTGGTTTTCCTAGTTTCTTTACAAGGTCTATCATAAAGTCTTTATTTTTTTCATAAAAATCTTTAGTTGAACGTAAAGCCATCTCAAAATCATCATTTTCGATGCCGATATTATTCAAAACACTGAGACATAGATCATATCTCACCTTGAACTCTTCTTTAGCCATATCTAAATCAGATGCAAAAGCATGAACATCTGGCATGGTAAAAGCTCTAAGTCTTCTCAGACCGGTTAGTTCACCAGATTGCTCTCTTCTGAAAGAATATTTTGTTAATTCATAGATCTTGAGTGGCATATCCTTATAGCTAATTGTAGCATCATGTGCCATTAAAAACTGTCCAAAGCATGCAGCAAATCTCAAGAAAAAGTTTCTCTTATCACTTTCAATCTGGTATTGCCTTGCAGGAAACCTCTGTAAATATTCTGATAATGTAGGATGATCCATATCATACATTATTGGGGTTTCTACTTCTAAACCACCATATTCAACTACTCTTTTGGTCACATAATTCTCTATTAATTTCTTTATAAATCTACCCTTTGGATAAAACCTCATGTTACCTCCATCAGAAGCAGGTTCATAATCTGCAATTTCCAATTTTTGCATCAACTTAACATGAGGTGGTTCCTGTTTGGATGCTTTTGATTTCTCTTTTTCATAAAATGCAAATTTCTTTAAATTTTCATGCCCTTTGAAATTAAATTTACCAACATCATGCAACTTTCCATCCTCTGTTAAAATATACCAGTAAGAGCTAAGCTTTCTTTCCTCTTTTAATGACTCTGTTTCTTCCTCAGGAACAATTTCTCTAGAAAGTTCTGAAAGTGGATGGCCTTTACAAGAAATCTTAAACGCTTTATACCAACCAAAAGGTGAACGTTTAACGTTAAAATTCTTTTGTTTAAGTTCATACTCAATTTCAACGAGAATTTCCTGAGCCTTTTTTGGACTAGCAAGATTACTACTTAGATGGGCATAAGGGTAAAGCATGATGTTTTTAGCTTTCAATTGCTCAGCAGTTTTTTTAATTTCATTAACTGCTTGTAAAACCGCTTTTTGAGGAGATTTTTCATCAACTTTTTCGACAGCAGTAAAAGCAGTCAAAGCCTCCTCAAATCTATCAGTTTTTACTTTAGTTTCTTCAGGATTTTTTATGGCTTTATCCTTTACTTCATATTCTATAAAGTCACTGTGAATGAGTAATAGTTTCATTGAATCATCCCTGTAAAACAAGTAAACATTCTTAAAGATAGTGTTTACACTAAAAAAATAATGGGGGAGGCGGCGGAGGTGTTAAACACCGCATTTAAAAAACTATATTGAAATCACTATGCAATCCCATCTCTCCGCCTGAATGTTTGAATGTATTAAACAATATAAGAACGTTTCGGAAAAAAATCTATGGAAAATTTCTCCATATACAAAAGGAGGAAAAACCAAGATTGATTGATGATAACTAAATCAATTTTTTGTAAGAATCTGCGTCTAAAAGACCTTCAATTTCTGACTTGTCCGTAACTTCTATTTCAACAAGCCATCCATCGTCATAGGGGCTTTCGTTAATTGTTTCAGGTGCGTCTTCGAGTTTTTTATTGATATTTGCAATTTTTCCACTAACTGGTGAATATAACTCTGAAACCGATTTTACTGATTCGACAACGCAGAGTTCTTCACCTTTCTTAACTTCTTTACCAACCTCAGGTAGTTCAACAAAAACAATGTCTGTTAGTTGAGATTGTGCATGATCTGTTATTCCAACCAGGGCAGTTTCACCCCTTACTTTCAACCATTCATGAGTATCAGTATATTTTAAATCCGCTCTTACTTCATCTGCCATAATTATCAAAATCTGGTATTTTCAAGGTAGTTTTAAACATTTTCTAATTATGTTGAGCCCAATCCTTTGGAACAATTGGTGGTCTAACCACTTTAGCTTTCACGGGTTTATTTCTAATTATAATCTCGAGTATGTTTTCTTTTTCTCGATATTCCGGATGAACATAGCCCATTGCAATTCCTATGTTAAGACAAGGTGACATTGTTCCACTTGTAACAGTTCCTACTTTTTTCCCATCTTTTTGTATTTCACATCCACTTCTTGGTATTCCTTTATCGATGCAAATCATACTTGTAAGTCGTTCATAGTCCACTTTTTCTTTTTGTTTTAAAATGGCATTTTTTCCAATAAAATCATGATCCCAATTTATTGTCCAAGACATTACAGCTTCAAGTGGTGTTCGTCCACCTTTGAATTCGTTACCTGCCAGAATAAAACTTTTTTCTAATCTTAAAGTATCTCTTGCACCAAGCCCTATTGGTTTTATTCCAAACTCTTTTCCGGCATCTAAGACTTTGCGAAAAACTTCTTCGGCCTTTTTAGGTGGTGTTATCTGCAATTCAAAACCTAACTCGCCAGTATATCCAGTGTGTGAAATAATACAGTTTATACCAGCAATATCTATATATTGACATCCAAAAAATCCAACATTTTTTAGATCGGTTTTTGTCAGCTTCTGAAGTGTATCTCTTGATTTTGGACCTTGAATAGCCAATATAATGTAATCCCTGGAAACATCTTCAGCTTTTGCACAAACGTTGTATTCTTCAGCTTTATCATTAAGCCATTTAGTAACAGTTTCAGACATCCCAGCATTTGGAATAATCATATATTTGTCTCCGAGATGCATAAAAATAGTGTCATCAATCACAGTTCCATCTTCTCTTAAAATTGCAGTATATTGACTCATGCCATCTCCAATTTTTGAAGCATCTTCTACAGTTGTTTGGCTGATTAGTCTTTCTGCTTCATCACCTGTAATCCATACGTTACCCATATGAGATACATCAAATAGACCAACGGATTTTCTTACTGTTAAATGCTCATCTTTTATTGAAGAAAACTGTAATGGCATTTCAAAGCCTGCAAACTCTGTAAAACGTGCTCCAAGTTCTTTTTGCAGATCATACAGCGGTGATCGTTTTACCATAACCTTTCCCCGCAGGTGAATATAATAACTATAATTTAACGTTTCGACAAAACATTTATCAAACACATCTTATAACATAAAACAATGAAATCTGCAGAGACACAAGGAATTTTCAAAGAGAAAAATAGAATCTTTACTGAGAATCCTAAGTCTTGCAAAGGATTGAGAGTATATAACGAAAAGCTGGTAAAATACAAAGGTAAAGAATTTCGTTCTTGGAATCCCTATAGAAGCAAGCTTGCAGCTGCAATTCTGAATGGCCTTACTATTGAAATAAAACCAAATTCAAAAGTATTATATCTTGGTGCTGCAACTGGTACAACAGTTAGCCATATTTCAGATATTTTAAAGGATGGAATTGTCTATGCAGTTGAAAGTTCACCAGTTGCAGTTAAAAAATTAATACAATTAAGTGAAAAAAGAAAAAATGTTATCCCTATTTTAGGAGATGCAAATCATCCAGATAGATATGGTTCTATTGTACCTGTTGTTGATCTGATATATCAAGATATATCTCAAAGAAATCAAGCTGAGATTTTTATTTCAAATGTTGCTAGATATCTAAAGAAAAATGACACCGGAATTTTGATGGTTAAAGCAAGAAGTATTGATGTTTCTTTAAAAACAAAAGAAGCTTATGATCTTGTTTGCTCTGAACTTAAGGAAAATGGGTTAAAAATCAAAGAGAAAATAGATTTAACACCTTATGAAAAAGACCATATGGTAATCATCATTTCTGCTTAATTTAATAGAAATAATCTTTAGAATAATACTACATTAAGATGCTGAAATTATGAAGACAAAACAAAAATCAAAACTGTCTATCACTCTTGCAAAATTCTTTCTACCTTTTGCGATTGCAGGATTAGTTATTCTCATTTTGTATCTGTTGATTGATAGTAAGAGTTCTGGAAAACTTTTTTTTCTAATGTTTGCTTATTTCTTTCCACCGCTTGGAAAAGAATCTGTTATTCCAATCGGTGTTAGTGGCGGAGAGCTAACTATCCCAATTTTTAATCAACATATTGTGGTTCCAGCGATAGATCCCTTAGTTATGGCTCTTACAATTGCCTTTGTTGACATTATTGTAGCACTGTTTCTGTTGTGGAATTATGATCTTGCCAAAAAAATTCCATTAATTGGAAAGTTTATGATAAAAGTTGAAAACATTGGAAAAAGCTCTTCAGATAAATATAGTTGGATTAAGCCTATTCGTTTCATTGGCATAGTTCTTTTTGTTATGGTTCCTTTTCAGGGATCCGGAGGATTAGTTGGATCTATTGTCGGGCGTTTAATTGGTATGAAACCATGGAATACATTTTTTGCAATATCCATAGGTGCAGTAACAGGGTGTTTACTAATTGCTTATTTTGCTGATGCAATTCTGTCGGTATTTGTCAAGAATTTTTTACTTGGAATACTCATCATCATAATACTTCTTGTTATCGGTATAATGGTTTTTATGTACAAAAAAAGCAAAAATCAAGATAAGAATAAACAAAAGAATAATCCGTAAAAACCTATTTTTGATAAGAGTTGTACAATAAACCCTTTATAAATATAACTAAATTATATATTATTAACCGATAGAATATATTAAATAGGCATGTAATAATTAAAAAAAACAAATGTGGGAGGCTATATAGCCAGATGTACAAAAGATTAGTTGGTTGTGTACTGCTTGCAAATATTGTATTAGCGATATTGTTACCAACCACACTTTTAGCATCGCCATCAGATGAAGATCCTTGGTGGGATGATGACTGGTCCTCTAGAAAAGAAATCATCGTACCTATAGATACTAGCAATGAATGTGCCCATTATCAACCAGTTGATATCTACCTAGAATTTGATAAGCCCTGTTGGGCAAAGAATGAAGAAGAACACTCTATTCGGGTTATTTTTCAAGAGGACGGTAGATTTATTCCGCTTGAATCACAAATTTATGATCTAAATCATTATTCAGACAGTGAGCAAATTGAATCATGTAATCTTGTTTTTTTAATTCCAAAACAAGCAAATGGAAAAGAAAAATACTATGTTTATTACGATGATGATAAAAAACCTAGTCCAAAATATCCGAATCATGTTGATGTTGATGAAGATTATTACAGATACGAACAAGTACCAGGCGTAGTATTAGAATCATCGTATTACAAGATAATAGAGGAAGATTACATTGTTTATGGAGTCAACAAGGAAGGTACAGCTCTTGATGAAACTGCATCTCAACAAGTTGCAAAGTTAAAAAAAGGAACTGAAAATGTTGCACCAAATAAAGTGGAGCAAGGCGCATCCTTTAATTTTGTATATTACTGGCTCAAAAATGGAAAATGGCACCATACTTCTACATCTGAATGCCTGATCAAACATAAAAAAATTGTAGATGGAAATCTGATGGTTAAATTTGGTATAGAAAGCGAATCAGCAGATGGATTACTTAGATCCACAGTTATATACAAGTATTATTACTGTCCTAATGAAGATAAACGAATACACATACATGTAAAACATGAGGTCATTGATTATCCTTTACCACCTGGGGATGAAATTGATGTAGCTTTTGTTATACTTGCCGCTGGCGGTGTTAAAAGTAACACTATTGAGGAATTAAACTTTGGTAGGATACCACCTTATCTACATTTTTATAGTGATGAAGAAAGGGTTATTCCATTTGAGTTGGACCAGTATCCCGAAGGAGCTGATTTTGGAAAAAAAATTGGTAAAGAAGATGATTATGATCTGGGAAGCTCTGCTTGGTTATCAATTGATGATGGCACGTCTGGTAAGGCACATGGAATAATATTCGAATCAAATAATATCTTGAAAAATGGAACTGATGAACGAGATGGATTGGAATTACAACTTTATGAAATACAGTATCTTCAACTTCCAGGGCTAGATAGCCACTTTGCAAATCTATACATAACGAGAAATGCATATGAAGAAGGAGCAACACCAGATAAAGAACTGCCCAAAGATTATGTCGTAGAATTCAATGCAGAGTATTTCACCACAGAAAATGGAGGCTACCCTGCAGTAGAAGAAGAAGCAAAGATGTATCAAAAACTTATTCGATATCAACCAACCCATGATGACAACATCACTGATGGTGACGAAAAGCCAGAGAGTTTTAACTTAACGACTTATGTACATTTTGCACCATCATTTCCTTTCGGGGCATCATTATCTGCATTGTTAGGGTTAAATATCTCATACATATCTGCAGAGGTATGTAGAGATAGTTCTTGTCCCTTATCAGCAACCGTATGCCGTCTGCCTCTTTCTGGTGATATCCCAACTGATTTTCTGGACATGAATCTAATAGAAAAGATAAAGGCAATACGTGGGTTATTAGACTGGAAGAATTTTTCATTGTTTAAAAAGGTACGTTTTCCTGATTTAGAATCAGGAAGATATCTCATAAAGATATTCAGAGAAAATCCTATCTTTGGAAAAGAACGGCAGTTTATCGGATATGCCATTATAAACCTAGATAAGGATATGACTACCCGTATTTTTTGTAAGGCAGAAGGGACGGTCAGTCTTTCCGTTTTAAATCAACATGGAACTGGGATAAAAAATGCTGAGATATATCTTAAAAAAGATGATATGATAATTAGCAAAAGTGAGAGTGATTCTGATGGCAATGCAATTATCAAAGCACCCTGTGGTTTGAGAGAGACATATACACTAAATATCACATATAAAGGATTTTTAATTAATGAAGAACAAATTCGATTAGGAGTAATTAGAAAATTTATCCCGTTGAAAATAGCATCGAAGTTCAATGTTCACGATTTAAATATAAGTATTAAGGATTCCAAAGGAAATATTCCAGCTTTTGATGTTGATTTTAGTCTTACAAGTGACGAAATGCAAGTTCCTATTTCTATAAAACCAGATGATGTATCTAATGGAACGTATAAATTCAATGATCTTTATCCTGCAAATTATACTCTAACAATAAATTATAACTCATTTGAAGTGAAGGAAGAAATTAGTATACCTGAAATAGATTCGATGGAAATTAATCTACATGATTTCACAGTATACATAAAAGACAGCTGGAATCTATCAGCAGGGACAACCTTAGATGTTTCTCTTAAAAGCAAAGATTTTGAAAAAACTGTTGTAATGTCAGGGGAGCAGTTGTCTGCTGGAGAGTATCATTTTTCTAATCTATACCCTGGGAATTACACATTGAAAGTTTGCTACAAGTCACATAAAATGGAAGAGCTTATTAGCGTTCCTGATGGGAAAACAACGATGATATTTCCCGCTGTGTTTAATGTTACAGCAACAGTTCTTGACTCACATGGAAATCCATTAAAAGATGCAAAGGTTTTAATGATAAGAGGAGAGGAAGAAAACAAAAAAGAGGTACAAGGATTTACTAATGATAAAGGGAATGCGACATTTTCTCTACCTCCTGGCTCTTATATCTGTAAAATATATTCTGATGGAAACTTGATTGCCCAAAGAAAAGTTGAAGTTTTAAGCGAAAAAACATATACAGTTGCAACAACGAATGAACCTTTACTTCCCATCATCATAATAGGTTTAACCACGGTAGTACTTATCGGGGTTGCAGTTATTAGCTATAGAAAAAAGGATGCAATGTTTTTCATTAAAATATTGGTTATTTTACTTGCAGTTGTAGCTCTTGTTTCTCCATGGTGGGCGGTGTATGGTTCGTCATCTGATCCTCATTTAGAAACATCTACTAGATTATTTTTAATGCCGACTAAAATGGTTGAAATTACATCAAATGACAACGTCACAGCTGGGGAGCTACTGCCATTAGATGGGAATCTTAAAAAGGAATTTGATATTTTATTTACAACGGTTGTTATCGAGTTCTCATTTGTGATCGATCTTTTACCTATGATAACAATTGTTGGTATCATATTTATAATTTCGAGTTTGATACTAAGTAGGTATTTCAAAAGAAGTCTTCCACTTGTCGTTCTTCTCTCAGCTATTATATCCTTCATCGGTTCAATTGCTATGTTTTCCGTTGCAATGACTGAATTGGGAAATGTAACAGTTGGAAGTTTTATCGGGGAAGGAAATCTAAATATTAATATTCCTGGAGAGAAACTATCTGAATCCATATCTTGCAGTTGGGGTCCAAGTATTGGATTTTATTTGCTTTTGTGTGCTCTTGTTATCCTAATAATTGCCCTTTGTTTTGATATCAGGAAGACGATTTTGAATCTAAAAAAGATTAAACAACAAAAATAAGAAAAACTATAAGTTATACTAAAACCATTATTGTATGTCTTGCGGGAGAAAATTTATGAATAAAAGGCCTAGCATCATACATATATTAACCCTGTTATGGCTTGCATTGAGTGTTATTTTTGTTCTGTGGGGGGTTTATTCTCTTTCACTTGTTATAGAAATTCCGAAATGGCATGAAATAAGAGTGATTATTCCACAGCTTCATTTTGGTACCTTAATATCAACTATTGTATGGTTTGTGTTTTCATCACTGTTTATCATATTTTCTTATGCTACGTTTAGAAGAGATAGTTGGGCATGGACAACAGGCATTATAATTTCTACTATATTT
>Ga0209427_10004326_pt1 | contig 16415 bp, 11 predicted proteins | sample DeeMarSWOR136_30_FD_187465 | JGI IMG/M metagenome (GOLD analysis project Ga0209427, IMG submission 187465) | Marine sediment microbial communities from White Oak River estuary, North Carolina - WOR-1-36_30 (SPAdes) (version 2) | ecosystem: Environmental > Aquatic > Marine > Intertidal zone >...
CCTTGTCAACGGAGCAGGGCGAAAAGCTTCGGCTTTCCGCATTGCATCGCTCTATCGAGGACCTACGACAGACAAGGGACAGAGGCAAAATATTCAAAAAGGGAAGGCCTGTCAAGCTTCAAGGCTAAAGGCTCAAGGCGTAAGGCGCAAGGCAAAGCCACTTTCCCGACAACCCGGGGGTTTGCGAGAAAAAAATGTCTTTGCGAAAGGCCGTCCAGGTGGGAAAGAGCCGGTGTGAAATCCCCCCCCTCGGAGGCTGTCCGATAACCTTGTGTTTCGGACCGGCTCACTCTCTGCAAAGCGCTGCGAGCCAAACAAGTCTTTCACTCCCGCGAAAGCGGGAGTCCAGAAAAGCTTAAAAACACTGGATTCCCGCTTCCGCGGGAATGACACTTCGGTTCGTACGGGAGGGTTTTTGTGTGCACCATTTAAGTGGTGCAGAAGTTATCGGACAGTCTCCGAGGGGGGATTTTAGTCGGACTGTTGTTAATCCGCGCCAAGCAACTCGATGTCCTCTTAATCGTGATGATGAATTGTCCACCCGGCCTCAGGCCTTGCGCCTTATGCCCTATGCCGTAATTCCTGATCTAGGCATGACGGTCTGAAAGAAATGAGGCCATTAAAGTGTGGCCTTTTTCGAAAAGGAGCCCGCTTTCCGTGGCAGCCTTTTCTGTAAAGGAGGCACCCGCACGCGTGGACTGGAGTTCCTTTTTTGTGGCCCAGGCAAAAGGGGTGGGGTCGTTGGTGTGGGTTTTTTTGACAATAGGGGTTAGGTGGTCGCTCACCACCATGACCCGATAATCCTCAAAATCCTTCAAACCCTCCAAAACCCTGCCCACCACCTTACGATCAAAATTCTCAATCGCTTGGATTTTTTCTTTGTAGTTCCCGGCATGACCCGCCTCGTCAGGCGCCTCCACATGGAGAAAGACAAAATCAAGGTCTTGGAGGTTTTCCAATGCCGCTTCGGCTTTACCCTGGTAATTGGTATTAAGGTAACCCGTGGCCCCTTCAACAAAGATGGGGGTGAATCCTGCATACACCCCGATACCCTTTAAGAGATCTACAGCGGATATGACGCCACCTCGGAGACCATATCTTTCATCAAAGGATGGCAATTTAAGCGCCTTGCCTTGCCCCCACAACCACACAGAGCTCGCCTCTTTGAGACCGGCTTCCCGCCGTTGCAGGTTCACGGGATGGGCTTTCAGGGGTTGCCAGGAACGACGAATCATCTCAGGCACAGGATTGCCCGAGGAGTCACTGAGATAGGATGCCATGTTTTGATCGAGCATGTCATGGGGCGGGATGGTGAATGCTTTTTCAGGGCCCCCGTCCCATACCAGAAGGTGGCGATAAGCAACGCCTTGATAGATTTGGATATCCCGCGTTTCAAAAGAACGTTTCAAATCCCGGACGATTTCCACCGCTTCTCCTGTTGAGATGTCGCCTGCACTGTGACTCACCATGATGATCTCACGGTCTGACCTCATGTCCAGGGTCACCAAGTTCATTCTGAAAGCCACCTGGTTTGGCTGCAAGGTAATGCCCATGCTGGCTGCCTCCAACGGGCCTCGACCGGTGTGGTATTTCGCGGGATCGTATCCGAGAAGGGAGAGGTTGGCCACGTCACTGCCCGGTTCCATCCCCTCCGGTATGGTTTTGGCAAGGCCCACCCTGCACGCGGCGACGCTGTCCATGTTGGGGGTCTCGGCTGCCTCGAGCGGGGTTTTGCCTCCCAAAGCATCTAGGGGATAATCGCCCATGCCATCGCCAACAAGAACAATGTATTTCCTTTTTTTCCGATCTTTCGTGATAATCTCCTTTGCCTTGTGCCTTGGGCCTTATGCCTTGCGCCTTGGGCCTTATGCCTTACGCCCTTCTTTTCTGGCGTTTATTAAGTGGCCTCGACACGGATCACCATGGTTTTATCGGTGAGCACTTCGAGTTGATCCATTTGAGACAAGGCTTTCAAGACACTGCTTTCCTTGGCTTCATGGGTCAGTATGACCACGGGGACCGAACCGTTGACCTCTCTGCCCTTCTGGATGACCGAGTAAATGCTGATGTTGTTTTCGCCCAGGATACCCGATATCTTGGAGAGAACGCCCGGCCGATCAATGGCGGAAAAGCGGAAATAGTAAGGGGTGACCAAGTGCTCTATGGGCTGTATGTTGATATCCGACTGCTGCGATGGAACATGAGCAAGTGGAGACATGAGCTTGTTCACACCGTGGCCCAGTTGCCTTGCCAGTTGAATGAGGTCTGATACCACAGCGCTGCCCGTTGCCTTTCTCCCGGCGCCCAGTCCATAATAAAGGTTGGGGCCTACGAAATCGCCTTCCATATAGATGGCATTGTAGACTCCGTTGACATTCGCCATGATATGGTCCAGCGGCACCATGGCCGGGTGGACTCTTGCATCCACCTTGTCTCCAAGATTCCTGGCTATGGCGAGCAGCTTGAGGCAAAAGCCCAATTCCCCGGCAAAACGGATGTCGTCCGGTGTCAATCGATCAATGCCCTCGCGATAAATGCTTTGGAAGGTCACGGGCGCACCAAAAGCAATGGAAACGAGAATGGCAAGCTTGTGGGCTGCGTCTGTACCATCCACGTCCAATGTGGGCGGATCCTCTGCATAACCCCGTTTGATCGCCTCTTGAACAGCGTCGTTGTAAGAGAGTCCTTTCTCTGTCATGCGGGTTAAGATATAGTTGGAAGTGCCGTTCAGGATGCCCATGATGGCTTTGATGCGGTTTGCGGAAAGACCCTCTCTCAAGGCGCGAATGACCGGTATGCCGCCCCCCACACTCGCCTCAAAAGCCAGACTGACCCCGTGTTGTTCTGCAGCCCGGTAGATCTCTTTACCGTGCTCGGCAAGGAGTGCCTTATTGGCGGTAACCACGTGTTTTGATTTCTCTATGGCCGTGAGAATGTATTGTTTTGCCTGCTCGATGCCTCCGATCAACTCCACAACGATGTGAACTTCGGGGTCATTGATCACATCCATCGCCTCGGTCGTGAGCAGGCTTGGATCGACCGATACCCCCCTGTCTGAATGAAGATCGAGGTCGGCGATCTTTTTTATCACAATTTCTGAACCCACCCTGCTGGCAATCAGATCCCGATTTCCCAAAAGGATTTCTACAGTTCCCGATCCCACAGTGCCGAATCCAATGATGCCGACATTAATTTGGCGCATGAGTTCCCCCAAAAGCATTGATAGGACAGCTGCAAGGCTCAAGGCTGACCCCAGTTGAATAGTCCTTCGAAATTCAACGGGGCAGGGGCGCAAGGCAAGAAGCATACCCTGATTCTCGTGCACCTTGCGCCTTGGAGTCTTCTCAGAGTATTTGTTTCATTCCCCGGATGGCCTGATTGATGCGGTGCGGGTTTTCCACCAAGGCAAACCGGACGTGGTCATCTCCATAGTGCCCAAAACCAATACCCGGCGAAACAGCCACTTTTGCCTTGGTCATGAGCATTTTGGCGAATTCGATGGAACCCATTGACCTGAAAGGCTCTGGGATTTTGGCCCACACGAACATGGTTCCTTTGGGTTTTTCCACCGGCCAGCCGATTCGATTCAACCCCTCAACAAGGGTGTCACGCCTTTCCCTATAGGTCTCCACGATCTCCTGGACGCAGTCGGAGGGGCCGTTCAAGGCGATGATGGACGCGATCTGGATCGGCTGGAACATGCCATAATCCAGATAGCTTTTGATGCGCCTCAGAGCGGCCACCAGATCCCGGTTGCCCACACAGAAACCGACTCTCCAACCGGGCATGGAGTAGCTCTTGGAAAGGCTGAAGAATTCGACACCGATGTCCTTGGCGCCCGGTACCTGAAGAAAGCTGGGCGGCCTGTAACCATCGAATACCAAATCTGCATAAGCAAAATCATGGATCACCATCATGTCATGGTCCCGGCAGAAATCGACAATTTTCTCAAAAAAGGCGCGGTCCACCACCGACGTGGTCGGGTTGTGGGGGAAGGAGATGATCAGCGTCTTGGCCCTCGGCCAAGTTTGTTTTGTGGCGGTAAGGAGATCCTCGAAGAAATTCCTGTCCGGACCAATGGGAATGCTTCTGAGGTCTCCGCCAGCGATGATAACAGAATAGGGGTGGATGGGATAGGTCGGGTTTGGTGCGAACACCACATCCCCAGGGCTGGTGCTGGCCAGCACGAGGTGTGAGAGGCCTTCCTTGGCGCCAATAGTGGCGATTGCTTCCTCATCAGGGTCTACCTCAACATCCCATCGTCTTTCGTACCAATCCGCTATGGCCTGCCGCAGCTTTGCGATACCCGCTGAGGCTGAATATCGATAATTGTGGGGTTTTTGTGCCGCCTCAACCAGTTTTTCCACGATATGTTTGGGTGTTGGAATGTCGGGATTGCCCATTCCAAGGTCGATAATGTCTTCGCCCTGGCGTCTCAGTTCGATTTTGAGCTGGTCCACCACCTTGAAGAGGTACGGCGGAAGACGGTCCATTCTCCTGAATTGCTGTATCATAAGTTATTTCCATCCTTCTCTAGGCCATTATTCACCGAGCCGTTCTGCCGGTGAACATACCCTCTTACACCAAATAGGAAGATTCGTCAAATGCATGAAGTTGTATGAGAATTTGGAATTCCTCAATCCCTCAATTCCCCAATTCACAAATCCAAGGGTCTGATTAGAACAGACTCCACAAAGGCTTTTAGAACAGCGTGTTCGGGCTTACTGAGCTCTGGATCAGCGTCTATTAAATGCTGGGCCTCCTGCTTCGCCCTTAGCAAAAGATCCGGTTCTCTGATCATGTCCCCAAGGTCCATCTCACCCATCCCCGTTTGCTTCGTCCCCGTCAACTCACCGTGACCGCGTTGCTCGAGGTCCTTTTCAGCAATCTGGAAGCCGTCATGATTTTGCACAAGAACCTCTAGCCGAGAAATCGCCTTTTCAGAAAGGTCTTTCGACAACACGAGGTAGCAAACCCCGCTTTCGGAGCCTCTGCCGACCCGGCCTCTTAATTGATGGAGTTGAGCCAAACCAAACCGCTCAGGGTGTTCAATGATCATCACCGTGGCTCCAGGGACGTGCACGCCGACCTCTATCACGGTTGTCCCCACCAAAAGATCAATAGCGCCTTTACGAAAATCATGCATGACGGCTTCTCTCTCATCAGCAGAAAGTCGGCCGTGGATCAGTCCGATTCGGAAACGGGGGCTGAGGACTTTTCGCAGCTTCTCCGCCATCTCAACGGCATTTTTGAGATCCGCATCCTCCGAGCCCTCGATGACAGGGCAGATCACAAAGGCCTGCTGACCCTGAGACAAGCGGCGGATCAGGGAATCGAAGAGCATTCTTTTTTCGCCTTCCTTCGCCATTTGGGTGAGAACGGGCAAACGTCCTTTCGGATATCCCCTGATAAGGGATATGTCCATGTCTCCGTACAGCGTTATGGCTAGGGTCCTAGGAATAGGCGTTGCGGTCATGACCAACAAATGGGGGTTGACTCCTTTCCGGTCCATGAGGGCCCGCTCTCTCACCCCGAACCGGTGCTGTTCATCAATGATCGTGAGACCCAAGTCGGAGAAAACCAGGTCCTCCTGTATAAGGGATTGGGTTCCTATGATGAGGTTATACGATCCGCTCCTGATCTCGTGGACTATTTCCCGCCGGGCCGCTTTACTGAGTCCGCCGGTCAGCAGGACGGGTCGAAATCCCATCTTATCAGAGAGCTGGGTAAAGTATTCCAGGTGCTGGGTGGCCAAGACCTGAGTGGGCACCATGAGCGCAACCTGCCTTCTGTTCAGCACGGTGATGTGGGCGGCTACTGCGGCGACGATGGTTTTTCCGCATCCCACGTCTCCCAGCAGCAATCGATTCATGGCCTTACCGGAGACCAAATCCTTGGCGATGTCCTGAACCGCCTTTATCTGTTGACCGGTCAACTTAAAGGGCAGAATTCTTTTCAGTTCATTTTCCAGACCGGTAGGGGTGAAAAAAGCCGGGCATATTCCTTTTTCTCTGGATTTTTTCCTGAAAGCCATGACGATCATGACCAGGAAAAAACGATCAAAGATGAGTCTCCTGTGAGAAGGTGTGCGGGATTGATTCAGATCATCAATGGATGCTTCCCGGTCCGGGAAGTGCACAAATCTCAAGGCCTGGTCCAGCGTTGGGAGACCAAGACCATGAGCCGTTTCCGGGGGAACGGGATCAACCAGGGCCCCGGCGTATTGATCGAGTGCGCTGCGTATGAAGGATCTGAGTGCGGCACCGGAGATTCCCGCGACCGCCGAGTAAACGGGGTAGAAAGCAAGGAGGTTCTCCGTATCTCCATCGCCGCCCCTTGCATACAGGCTGACTTCAGGGTGAATCATCTGCGGGCGGCCCCGGCTGAGGCGGATGGTGCCGTAGACCAGGAGGCGGGTCCCTTGGGCCGCAAAGCGGCTGAGATGAGGTTCCTTATAGTTGAACCAGAGAAGATCCAACACCGATTTCTCGTCCCGCAAGCGGATTCGGAACAAGCGCTTGCGGCTTTTGTAGAATTTCTCTTCCCCGCCAGAGACGACTTCCCCGTTGACAAGGCACGGCACGCCCTCTTCAACTTCCCGGAGAGGACAAATGGTGGTCCTGTCTTCGTAGTGTATGGGGGTGAAAAAGAGTAAATCAAGAACAGTGTGGATTCCTTTTTGGGCAAGAAGGCCAGCCCGTTTGGGGCCGACGCCTCTCAAATGAGAGACAGGCGAAGAGAGCGTCTGAACTTGTTTGGGGTAACCGTCTTTCTTGGGGATCATGAATCCGTATTATAAAATCGCGCAGCGATTTTATAGATCGTCCTGCCCGACAGGCGGGACTCAAATAAAGCCAACCCTCCGCGCTTGTGAAAGAAACGCCGAAGCAGATACAGCCGCTTTTTCGCACCGTGACGGTGGGATTAGGATTCTTGTTTCCAGCCGTGAACGCCGATCAGATCAACAAAACGGCAACCACCAAGGTTTTCTTCTCTGAAGGCGTCCTTTTTTCTGGTCATTTTGAGCAAGTCCTGACTGTATTTGTTTCCTATGGGTATCACCATTCTTCCGCCATCGGCCAATTGGTCCAGCAAGGGTTGCGGAATGTTCGGCGCTCCGGCCGTAACCATAACAGCATCGTAGGGTGCAAATTCTTCCCAACCGAGGGTTCCGTCAAAGGCTTTGAATCGAATGTTGGTGTAACCCATTTTATCCAAGAGTTCTTTGCTCTTTTCCAAAAGGGGACGAATCCTTTCGATGGTGTAAACCATCTTCGATAGCTCCGCCAAAATGGCTGTTTGATACCCGCTCCCCGTGCCGATCTCAAGGGTTTTTTCTTGACCGGTGAACTCAAGGGCCTGGGTCATGAGGGCCACTATGTAAGGTTGGGAGATGGTTTGCTTATGTCCGATGGGTAGGGGGTGGTCGTTGTAAGCCTCTCCCACGAGGGCTTCTTCCACGAAGAGATGTCTTTGGACCTTTCCCATGACCCTCAAGACGCCCTGGTCCGTGATGCCCCGCGGAATCAGCTGATTTTTGACCATTCTCTCCCTGGCCAGACGATAATCGTGGGTCATTTTATCCCTTACCTGCCTCAGTTTGATCAAAAAAGCGCTCCGAAAGTGCGGCAAAAGAACAGGACGTTTTGAAAAACATCATGGCAACTGGGATCAAAAATATCAAGCCGTTTTGAAACAAATGCCACTCTTTTTATACTCAGCATGTCCCACATCTTTTACTGGACACAGTGGGCCGTACGGCACCTCGGAGCCCTAGGCGAGGTGCCGGGGAGCCTTGGAACGAAAGAAAAGCTCCCCGGCACCTTCGCGAGCGTTGGCTTGTTTCATAGAGGTGGATGGGTTCTTTTGGATGCCCCTTAGGTCCAGCGGGCCCGCTTATGAGTAAAGCAAAGCTTATTATAGGGGTATCTTGTGGAATATTCGGAAAGGATTTTGGACAAGGGTCATTCTGCCGGTTGCAAATAGGGTCTTGGTGACTCCGCCCAAAGATCCATCGGGGGGGGATGCATGGAGTTGGAAGAAGCATTGATTCGCGGCAAGGGCGGAGAGTCCTGTTGATGTTGGGCAGGGAAGCACAGCCTCCCTCAAAACCTACTGGCCTTCCTGTTTGAGCATCTCCTCTTTGAACTCTTTGAAGTATTTGTCTCTTTCGATCCAGTCCGGCCCAAATCGTTTGTTGAAATAGTCGCCGAGCTTGTCGAAGAACTTCTCCCAAACCGGTTTGCCGCCGCCCAAAACCACGTCTTCCAGATAGGATTGGAGATCTGACATCTTGTCTTTTGGGAGGAAGGTAACGGCCCCCAGCTTCATGGATTTCTTCAGGGCTTCGGGCGTCAAAGCGTGGGCCGTAAGCATGACAGCGGGGAACCCTCTGTCAACGGCATTCTGCAAAAGGTCGAATCCGTTAACGCCCATGATATCGAGGATGACGATATCGTAAGTGTAACTCGCGAGATATTGGATGGCCGTGTCATAATCCTGTGCCTTGTCAACCAAACACATGTCGAGCTCTTCCGCAACGGTGTCCAGGACATCGGGCTCATCATCGACCACAAGAACTGTTTTGCCTTTCAAGGGGGACTCTGAACTCATTGCTCCTTCTACCTCCTTTCTCCCATTCTTGAGCGTGTTTCATGTAACCCTTACCAGAGATCCGGATTTCAGTCAAAACAAATAGCGCCTGGAAGCCCGAATTCCACTCAAGAAGGGGGACGTCTATGAATATATGAATTCCGAAGCGAAGAGGGGCAAGGCAAGAATTTCACGGGGTAGATGAAAACTGAGAAGCACGAAAAAGAAGGGGATTTATAATGTCAAATGACAAAGCTCGAATGCCAAAGGAATGCCAAATCTCAAATGCCCGAAGAACAAACACTTAATCACGAAAACACCCTTCGACTGTGCTCAGGGCAGGCGAAAGGACGAAAACACGAAAAAGAATGGTTTTGGGATGTGAAGACAGTCCCCCAAAGGGGGAGAGTTTACAGCCTGCCCCCAACTTGATTCGGCGGGAGAGGGTGTTGGCGCAGTTCGCCCAACAGCCTTTCCGGAAGGTTATCGAAAGCGGCGTTGGACATGAACAGGACCACGTCTCCAGGGCGGCTCTGCCCCATGATCTCCTCGAGGAGACGGTCCGTGTTTGGAAAGTAAAACGCCTTGGTACCGCTTTTTTTCAAGTCTTCAACGAGCTTGGATGATGAGAATCTCTCATCCGGTGGGATCTTTTCCATGAGCGGCGGCTCAGGCACCATCACAAGGTCTGCATGGTCAAAGGAAACTGCATAAGCTTTTTGGAAAATGTTGCGCCGGCTGGAATTGGACCTTGGCTCGAAGACCGCCATCAGCCGGCGTTGCGTGTACTTCTCTTTGACGGCACGAATGGTCTCTCTCACGGCAGTGGGGTGATGGGCGAAGTCATCAATGACCAGGATACCCTTTTCTTCTCCTTTGATTTCCTGCCTTCGTTTTACACCCTTGTAAGTTTGGAGTGCCTTTTCCAGACTGATGCAGTCAATGCCTAAAAACTCGGCCAAGCAAAGGGCGGCCAGGAGATTGGACATGTTGTGGCGGCCGTACATAGGCGATGCGAAGACGAAGGTCTCACCCTCCGGGTTGCGCACCTTGAGCTGCGTGCTCTCTTCCCCGACCGCGACATCGACAGCTCTATAAGAGGCACTTTCGCTGAAACCGTAGGTCACAACAGGGCAGGGGGCCCTTTCGGTCTGCGCTCTGACAACCGGGTCATCCCCGTTTGCGATGAGAAGCCCGTCATGAGGAATGATTTGAATGAGTTTTTGGAAATTGTCGATGACATGATCAAGATTCCTGTAGATGTCGGCGTGGTCGAATTCAATGCTGGTCAAAGTGACCACCCATGGGGAATAATGCAGGAATTTTGGACCCTTATCAAAGAACGCGGTGTCATATTCATCCCCTTCTACCACAAAGTGGGGCCCATGGCCCATCTTGAAGCCCCCTTGAAAATTGCCTGGAATGCCTCCCACCATGAAGCTGGGATCCATTCCCGCATTTTCAAGAACCCAGCAGGCCAAGGCTGATGTGGTGGTCTTTCCATGGGTTCCTGAAATCACAATGGATCTCTTGCCTTCCATGGCAAAGGTTTTGAGAGCCTGCGGCATGGACAGGTAAGGGATGTTGAGGTGCGAAAGGGCGATGGCCTCAGGGTTTTCTCTGGTGATCACATTGCCTACAATGACGAGATCAGGCTCGGGGTTGAGGTTCTCCGGGCTATATCCTTGCAGGACGGGAATGGACAGTTGCTCCAGAAAGAGGCTCATTGGGGGATAGACGTTCTGATCCGAGCCGGAGACATGATACCCCCTTTGCTTGAGCATCCCCGCCAGGGAAGCCATGCCGGTCCCACAAATCCCCATAAGGTGAATGTGGTGAATCACCGTGGGAAGCGTGTTCAGGGCCGGGGACAGGAGGGGTGCAGGCACTGCAGTGTGATTTTTCGGATTCATGCAAAAAAAAGTTGTTATTTCTGAAATGTAATGATAAATAAAAAAGTTTCGTATCGATTAAGCTCTTTGAACAACTTAGGCGGTCCCTGTCTCTTTCTGAGAGAGCATATCCATTATCTTCGGGGGAGATGGTCTGATTGGGATATGCTCTCTCAGAAAGAGACAGGGACCGCAATAAATCAAACAAAACCTCTTTTCAGAGAGCCAAATGGATACGAAATTTCGAGTTCTTGCTCCCAAGGAGACTTGTCATGTCAAAAGTGTGCGAAATCTGCGGAAAAAAGCCGACTGTGGGCTATAATGTGAGCCACGCTCACAACAAAACCAAAACACGCTGGTATCCAAATCTTCAGAAGGTGAGAACCGTGAAAAACGGCCGAACCGTGAGGATGAGGGTTTGCACCCGGTGTATCAAGTCCGGCTTTGTCCAGAAAGCCTGATCAAATTCTTTCAACCAGCAAAACATCTTTCACTTTTTTGATAGTCCCCATAATCTCCTGAAGCTGCTTGTAGTTCTCCACCTCTACGGTGAAAAGGGCGATCCCTTTTCGATCAATGGTTGTTTGGATCGTGGCCTGGAGAATATTGGCGTCTTTCTGGGCCAGAATGGCGCTGATATCGGCCAAGATGCCTTTCTTGTCCCCGGTAATAACTCTCAGCTTGGCGACATAGACATCGTGATCCGAAGGCTCCCAGACGACCTCAACCACCCGCTCCGGTTCAGCATCCAGGATATGACGGCAGTTGTATTTGTGGATGGTCACCCCACGCCCCCGTGTGATGAACCCCGCCACATGCTCACCTGGTAGAGGGTGACAGCAATTCGCGAAGCGGACCAGCATGTCATCCAAGCCTTTCACCTTGATGCCCAGGGTGCTTTTCTTCCGCTTGATGCGGGAGACCATCTTGCTGACCAGGCCCGTACGGGCATCCTCTTCAATGCCGAGCTTCGGCTTCAGGCGACCGATGATCTGTTTGGAGGACACCCTGCCAAACCCAAGATTGGCCAGAAGGTCTTCAACAGAATGGAAGGAAAAATCCTTGGCCACCGCTTCGATCTGTTCGCTTTTCATGATGTTGGACAGATTCATGCGGGATTGTTCGAGGCTTTTTTCCAGGATTTCCCGGCCGAGGTTGATGCTCTGATCGCGCTCCTGCCGCATGATCCACTGCTTGATCTTGGTTCTGGCGCGCGAGGTTTTGACGAATTCGAGCCAATCTTTGCTTGGGTGATGCTTGTTGGACGTGATGATCTCGACCGAATCGCCGTTCTTGAGCTTGTATCGCAGGGGAACCATTTTGCCGTTCACTTTAGCGCCGATACATCGGTTACCGATCTCGGAATGGATGCTGTAAGCGAAGTCCACGGGTGTCGCCCCTTTTGGAAATTCTCTTACCTCTCCTTTTGGCGTAAACACATAGACTTCGTTGGGAAAGAGGTCCATGCGTACGGTTTCCATGAACTCCTTGGGGTCCTGGAGACTTTTCTGCCACTCCAGAAGCTGCCGCAACCAGGTGATCTGTTTTTCATCCGTCTTGCTGGCGACCAGGCCTTCCTTGTATTTCCAGTGGGCGGCGATGCCCTCTTCGGCGACCCTGTCCATTTCCCAGGTGCGGATCTGAATTTCCATCCTTTGCCCCAAAGGACCCATGAGCGTGGTATGGAGGGACTGGTACATGTTCGCCTTGGGCAGGGATATGTAGTCCTTGAATCGGCCGGGCACAGGTTTCCAAGTGGCATGGATGATGCCAAGCACCTCATAGCACTCCTTAAGGGAGTTGACGATGACGCGGAAAGCCAGAATATCGTACACCTGCATCGGACTGAGATTCTGGTCCTTCATTTTCGTGTAGATGCTGTAGAGATGCTTGTGGCGGCCTTTGATGGTCGCGTTAATATTGGCGTCTTTCAGTTTCTGGGAAAGGAGCTCTTTCACCTCCTCAATGAATTTTTCCCGGGCTCCTCGTCTTTCGGCCAGTTCAGTTTTGATTTTCTTGTAGATTTCAGGTTCCAGATAATAGAGACAAAGATCCTCCAGCGTGGATTTCAGCCAGTAAATTCCAAGCCTTCCTGCCAGCGGCGCGTAAATGTCCAGAGTCTCTCGGGCGATGAGGTCCTGTTTTTCAGGAGCCTGATAGCCCAAGGTTTGCATGTTGTGGAGCCTGTCGGCGAGCTTCACCAGGATGACGCGGATATCCGTGGCCATGGCCAAAATCATTTTCCGCATGTTTTCCGCCTGGTGTTCCTCGCTGGTGCTGAACTGCATCTTGCTGATTTTGGTGACGCCATCAACAATGTTTGCTGTTTCTTGGCCGAAAAGACGCTCTATTTCAGAAAGCTCGGCAACCGTGTCTTCAATGGTATCGTGGAGGAGACCGGCGACGACGCTGATCACATCCATTTTCATTTGGGTGAGGATATAGGCGACCTCTAGGGGATGGGAGAGGTAAGGTTCCCCGGACAGACGGACCTGGCCCTGGTGGACTTTGGCGGAATAGACGTAGGCTTTTTCCACGAGGCCGATATCAGCGTTTGGATGGTAGCTTAGGAGTTGGGATGTGATGTCATTTAATCGAATCATAGAGTTCTTTCACTTTGTCTATGATGACCTTGGGTGCCTCTTGGATGGGAGTAAAGGTGCTTTCCGATACGGAACGGTCTTTTAACTCCACTTGACCGTCTTTCAGGCTCCGCGCCCCCACGGTAATCCGCACCGGCGTGCCCAGAAGGTCCGCATCTTTAAATTTGATGCCGCCTCTCACATCCCGGTCATCGAGCAAGACATCGACGCCGCGGTCTAACAATGCCGTATAGATTGCCTCTGAAGCTTCAACCACATGTTTTTCATGCATTTGCAGGGGTAAAATGACCACCTCAAAAGGTGCGATGGATATGGGGAAGATAATCCCATTTTCATCGTGATTTTGCTCTACCGCAGCGGCAACAGTCCTGCCCAATCCAATGCCGTAGCAGCCCATGAAGATGAATTGCTCTTCCCCTTGCTCATCGAGATAGACGGCCTGCATGGTCTTGCTGTATTTGGTGCCGAGCTTAAAGACATGACCCACTTCAATGCCCCTTCCGAATAGTAGTTCGCCGCCGCACCGGGGGCAGGAATCCCCGGGTGTAATGAGACGCAAATCTGCGAATGCATCTGCACGGAAATCCCTTTCCAGATTCACGTTGCGCAGATGCAGGTCCACCTTGTTGCCGCCGGTAACACAGTTGGTCAATGCTCGCACGGCGTTATCTGCGATTGTTTTCACCTTCAGTCCCACTGGTCCGGCAAAGCCCATGGGAGCCCCTGTGACCTCTTCAACGAGATCCGGATCAGCCAATTGCAGCTGCTCGGCCCCAAGATAGTTCTTGAGCTTCACCTCGTTCACTTCATGATCGCCCCGGATCAAGGCGGCCACAACGTCACCGTCTGAGCTAAAGATGAGGGTCTTAATGATCTTCTCGGCGGGCAGAGACAAAAAAGCGGTAAGCTCCTCGATTGTTCTCACATTGGGGGTTTCCACCGCTTCGAGGTTTTTCATGGCATCAGCTCGGACGGAGCTCTGATCACCGTCCCATTTGACTTCCGCCTTTTCGAGGTTGGCCGCATAGGAGCAGTTCACGCAGTTCACGATTTCATCTTCTCCTGTATCGGCCAGGACCATGAATTCATGGGAGAAGCTGCCGCCTATGCTGCCCGTATCCGCCTCCACCGCCCGGAACTTAAGTCCGCATCTTCGAAAGATGTTGCTGTAGGCTTCATACATGATCTCGTAGCTTCGGTCTGCGCCGGATTCATCCACATCAAAAGAATAGGCATCCTTCATGATGAATTCACGGCACCGCATCACGCCGAACCTGGGCCTGATTTCATCCCTGAACTTGGTTTGGATCTGGTAGAGGTTAATCGGCATCTGCCGATAGGATTGGATCTCCCTTCGCATGAGGTCGGTAATCACTTCCTCATGGGTTGGTCCCAGACAGGCATCATGGTTGTGACGGTCTTTGAATCGCAACAGCTCGCGGCCGTAAGCCTCCCATCGACCGCTTTCCTGCCACAATTCCCCAGGCTGCACAGCAGGCATGAGCAATTCAATGGCACCGGACCTGTTCATCTCTTCGCGGATGATGTTTTCCACCTTTTTCAAAGCCTTGAGCCCGGCCGGGAGGTAGGTGTAGATGCCAGAAGTGAGTTTGCGGATCATCCCGGCTCGAAGCATCAGCTTGTGGCTGATCACTTCCGCTTCAGCAGGAGTCTCTTTGTAGGTTGGAATGAAGTATTTGGAATAACGCATGGATGTTCAAAGTCTCCTCAGTTATTTGATCGCAGAAAACTCCCGCTATGCGGGGCTCAAATTTCAATGGCTTGAAGTCTACTGGAGTAAGCCGTTTTGGAGTACTAGAGTATTGGAGTACTGGGGCAAAGAAAAAAACAACGGCCGACACAGATTGAAAATGTCAAATGTCAAAGCTCAAATGCCAAATCAAATTCTAATGTCAAATGACAAAAAGGAGCGAGTTATCGAACTTTTGGGTTTGGGATTTTGACATTCATTTGACATTTGGATTTTGGCATTTGGCATTAACACACTCCTACCTTGCCAAACTCCATTTCTTCGACCCCATCATTCCATCATTCCAATATTCCTTCTAGCCATTACTCCATTACTCCATCACTCCATTGCTCCAGTCTTGGAGTCCCCTCTGGAGTCCTCAGGGCCCGGATTCTTTGAGGCTGAACTCACTTTGTCATCCTCTTCACTTCCTGGATGAGGACATTGGCCAGGTCTTTTTCAGGGATTTTTCCGACCAAGCGCCCTTTCTTGAACAGGACTCCTTGCCCGCGGCCTCCGGCTATCCCAATATCCGCCTCCTTAGCCTCGCCCGGCCCATTGACGACACATCCCATAATGGCCACCTTGGGAGAGGCTTCTAGGCGGGAAAGGGCTCTTTCCACTTTGTTGACAACCTTGAAAAGGTCGATTTCGCATCGGCCGCAGGTTGGACAGGCAATGATTTCAGGACCGCGATGCCTGAGATCCAGGGCCCGCAGTATTTCATAGGCCGCTTTCACTTCCTCCACAGGGTTTCTAGACAAGGAAACACGGATGGTGTCACCAATGCCTTTGTGGAGCAAGATACCGATGCCGATGGCGTTCTTGACCGTTCCAGCAATGAGCGTCCCCGCCTCCGTGACCCCAAGGTGCAAAGGATAATCCACCTTCTCGCTCAAAAGGGTATAAGCCGCTATGGTATTCAAAACATTGGAGGATTTCAGCGAAATTTTCATCTGATGAAAACCCAGTTTTTCGAAGAGCGCGATGTGTTCCAAGGCGCTTTCCACCATGGCCGACGGGGTCGGATGGCCGTATTTTGCAAGGATCTTTTTGGGCAAAGAGCCCGCATTGACTCCGATCCGAATAGGGACTTGTCTCGCTTTTGCCTCCCGGACCACCCTTTCAACCGCCTTGAGGCCGCCAATGTTTCCCGGGTTGATTCTGAGGCCGTCTGCGCCGGCCTGGAGAGCTGCTACGGCCAAACGGTGATCAAAATGGATATCCGCAATGATCGGCGCTTTAATTCGCCTCTTGATTTCCTGGAATGCCTTAGCCGCTTTCGTGTCCGGAATAGCTAGACGGATGATCTCACACCCGGCCTTTTGGAGCTGCCGAATTTGCCTGACCGTGGAAGGCACGTCCCGCGTGTCCGTGTTGGTCATGGACTGGACGGCTACGGGCGATCCACCCCCGATGGGAATATCTCCCACGTGGATCAAGCGGGTTGTCTTTCTGCGATATTTTCCGGTCATTTCGTATTTAGCTCGTTTCCATCCAGAAATGGCCCTTTTCCGCCATCTCTGCGTCAATCTGCGGCATTGCTTGTGCGGCGTACGACCTGTACGCCTCCTCACA
>Ga0209427_10004327_pt1 | contig 16414 bp, 12 predicted proteins | sample DeeMarSWOR136_30_FD_187465 | JGI IMG/M metagenome (GOLD analysis project Ga0209427, IMG submission 187465) | Marine sediment microbial communities from White Oak River estuary, North Carolina - WOR-1-36_30 (SPAdes) (version 2) | ecosystem: Environmental > Aquatic > Marine > Intertidal zone >...
GTCAGCACCCGTGCAACACCATACTGCAGGCTGAGCCCCACGGCGATCAGGGCATAGATCCCGCCCAGCAGTAAACCGGCAATCACCACGTCCAGGATGGTCACAATCATTGTGATAGCTTTCTAAGTATGACGTCCCAGAAATAACTTAAAGAAGTGCAGGGGCGGGCTTTGCTTGTCGCGCCAGCTTGTCCCGCGCAACGCCGCGGGGAGCCCTTGGCGAAGGCGGACGCCCGCCCGTGGGAGGGGATTAATCCGCCTGAGGCGGATAACCCCCTCCCCTACGTGGGATCCAAGATTCCATGATGTGTTTTGGCGAGTCACTACTTCTTTTTTGGCCATGGCGGCTTGGGGTACAAAGGTGGTGCGGTCCGCTTCTTCGAACGGTCTATGACTTCAAACACGCCCTTTTGCCACTGACCTATCTCACCGGGATGATTTACAAAGTATCGATTCTCATCGTACCAGAACGGTCCCAGCGCCGTATCGAACGTCTCTGTGGCCATGATATCCCTGATCTTTTTCTGATCCAGGGTTCCTGCCTTCTCGATCGCCTGCTGGAAATGCTGTAGGGATGACCAATAGTACAGGCCTCCCCAGTAGTCGGGTTCTACGCCGAAGTGTGCTTTGTGTTTGTCAACAAGTTCCTTGGCTCCGGGAGACGTTTTCGCATTCCACGCACCGCCGCCCATGACACCTTCCACCACGTTTACGCCCAAATTATCCCTAAAGGCGTTGGGGGAAAAAGGCAAGACCGTGAGGAAATAGGCTTTGAAGTTGATGCCAAGCTCGATGGACTGGCCAGTAAAAAGAAAGCCCCCAGGAGGATAGCACGCAGCGACAAAGGCATCGACACCAAGTGACTTGGCCTCCTTCAATATTGGTGATAAATCCTTAATCTCCGGAGGATAGCTCTTATTCATTTTGACTTCAATTCCCCTCTTCTTGAAATCCGGAACCATGGCATCGCCATACTCCACGCCGTGCAAGTCTCCGCGGTAGGCCACGGCCACCGACTGCACACCGACTTCCTGAAAAATGTCTGCAAGGGCCGGACCCTGAGTTTCGGAAAAATTCAAAACCTGAAAGAAGTAGGGCAAGTTGAGCTCCTTGAGTTTCAAAGCGCCGCCGGGGCCGCCGATCAGAATATACCCGTACTTGTTGGCGATAGGGGCGGCAGCAAAGAGCCAAGCCGTGGCCCAGGGAGGGAAGATAAAGTCAACCTTGTCCTCTAGAATGAGTTTTTCCAGCAGGTTCGTCATCGTTCCGATATCGCTTTTATCGTCATATCTTTTAAGCTCCACAGGCAATTTTTTGCCATACTCCTTAACATATATCCCACCATTTTGATTGACCTCAGCTACCCACAACTCGTAGATTGGACCACCTGATATAGCAACACCGACCGCATTTGGGCCCGAGAGAGATATAGCCTGGCCAATGACGATTTTGTCTTTAGCGGGTGAATTTGTGACAGAAACAACACCCAGGTGCGCCACAACGACTGCAAATACGAACAACCCACGCAATACTTTGTTTTTCATTTTATCCCCCTTTCTAAACCTTCTAAAATGATTCTAGGATTTGTTGTCGTGCAATCTCACATCACCTCTCAACGGCTTAGGGAAACACTCTCTCTACAGACCTCCTCCTGTTTTTTCTCTTCTCGTTTGCACCTCCTTTCCTAAAACGACTATTGGTCTCAAAACCTCCGATGCAGTCTGTGGAGCCGTCTTAGTCCCGGCATAACTCGCAGTTTTCAAATCAGAATGGATAATGCCGCGGGGTAAGCTGCATGCTGATCCAACGCAGTTCCGTGAACTCCTCCAGTGCGGCACGGCCGCCGAACCGACCCCAACCACTATCCTTCACGCCGCCAAACGGCACTTGTGGCTCATCATGAACCGTCTGGTCGTTTATGTGAACGATCCCTGATTCTATCCGCTCGGCAATGGCTAGTCCTTTGGCGAAATCGCGAGTCACAACAGCCGCCGAAAGTCCGTAAGCAGTGTCGTTTGCTACTTTCACGGCCTCGTCTTCATCCTTTACCTCAATCACCGAGACCACCGGGCCGAACGTCTCTTCACACGCAAATGGTGTGCCGGGTTTTACATTCGTCAGCACTGTTGGATAGTAACAGAGCCCTTCAGATTTACCACCACACAAGATCTTAGCACCATCTCGGACAGCGGCATCCACGCTATCTTTGACTTGGTTGAATTGCTGCTTGTTGATGAGGGGACCAATGATCGTGTCCGGTTCTTTCGGATTGCCAACCTTGAATGTTGAAACCTTCTTGACGAATTTTTCGGTAAATTCCTGGGCCACGGGTTTTTCCACAATAATCCGGCGCGTGGACATACAGATTTGTCCCTGATGGAGAAACCCCCCGAACGCTGCAGCATTCACGGCGTTATCAATGTCGGCATCGCGCAGGATGATCATCGGATTCTGTCCGCCCAGTTCCAGGGCCACACGTTTAAGATACCGTCCAGCTTTTTCCGCCAGCTGACGTCCCACGGCGCTGGAACCGGTCAAGTTGATGCGACGGACCTCAGGGTTTTCGATGAACTCGTCTCCAATCTCACCGCTCTTCCCAGGTCCGTTCATGACGAGATTCAAAACGCCTTTTGGAAAACCGGCTTCGTGAAAAACCTCTGCAAGCACAACGCCGCCTGCTGCGGCGGATTCCGTGGAAGGCTTGAGAACCACGGTATTTCCATAAGCAATAGGCATACAGATAGAGCGCAACGATAGGATCAGCGGGGCATTCCACGGTGCGATACCTGCCACAACCCCTACGGGCTGGCGTATCGCCATATAAACTGCGCCTGGCATATCAGCGGGGATCATTTCACCGGTGGCCTGGTGCGCCTGTGCTGCAGCTTCGCGCAGCAGACCAGGGGTAAACCCGGCTTGGAACATGGCGAAACCAAAGGTGCAGCCGGTTTCTTCGGCGAGAATCGTGACAATCTGGTCCCGTTTCTTTTCGAGAATGTCGGCAGCCTTTAAGAACAGAGCTTGCCGCTCAGCCGGGAGCGTCTTTGACCAAGCGGGAAACGCCGCCACTGCAGCTTCAACAGCACGCCTGGCGTCAGCGCGTTTTCCCGACGGAACCCGTGCGAAAACGTCGCCAGTGTAAGGGTTGAGATCGTCATAGGCTTCGCCATCCAGGGCGCTAACCCACTCACCATTAATGTACATCTTATATTCTGTCGACATTCTACTCCCTCCTCTCTGAAAGTTCTTTGAACCATGTTCTGTCCAAAAGTTGATTTGATTCTATTCACCTCTATCCTCAACAATTTAAATTCACAGCTTAGACCATGAAACAAAAAGGGCAAAACTCCAAAAACATGCGCTTCTGAATGGGATTGGTTCTTTAGATAGAACATCTTGATGCCCTGGAGCGGATAGCGGCAATGGGTCCTCACGTCCCCGATGAGGTGAACAGATGGCGTGCTATAATGAACTTTTCTTCAAAACGTGCAGAGGCATTCAAATTGCCCCAACTTCCATGGCCTGATTCGTATGATCACGTTAATAGAGGCCAAGGTGTTCATTCCGAACTCGGATTGGCGGTGCTATTTTACAATGCTCAAGAATGTTGTAAAGCAACGACTATGATAAATGCATATTATTCTCAATGAGTTGTCTCAGCTTGTCCAAAAGCTCCATTTTGTCTGCCTTCGAAAACCCCCTCAGGATGATTTCGATGCTTTGCTCTTTTTCCTGCTCTATGTTTTTCAGGGTTCTTCTGCCCTTTGGTGTGATTTCAAGAATGGTTACCCGCTCATCACTGGGATCTGATTTCCTGATTATAAAACCGTCTCTTTCCAACCTCTTCGCTATACCCGTCATATTGGCACCTGGAACGAGCATGATCCTGCTTATGTCAGAAATTTTGTTCCTGCCATTCCGTGAGGCATCCAAAACCCTAAGCACATTGTATTGTGGGAATGAAAGACCGTAGTTCCTGAAGATACCGGTGTGGGTTCTCTTGAAAAGTTCTGCTGCCCTCACCATGGCGATCAGCACTTTTTCGTTGATGCTCAAATCACTCACGTACCTTTTCGCATCCACTGGGCTCTATTTTCCTCATTATTCAATTTAGGGAATATCAAAACATTGAGTAATTGAGGTGTAGCTTTCCTTCATCATTGGCGTGGCATGGGTCACCCGTTCCACTTCGAGATCAGCGCGCTTTGGCCTCAACTGCGCTATTGCTATCACTTTTTTCTTCTCCTGGCAACACCATTTCTGGTTTGTGAGCGGCGGCCCGTTTCTGGAGGTTGTGTGGGTCCTTCAGCTTTTCCTAACAATCCCTACAGGGGAGGATCCAGCCCCGGAACTCAGATTTGACACGAAATAACATATTGATTTTACATATAAACATTCTCCTTTCCCGCCGGGCATTCTATAGTGCGATGAACCCTGAAAAATACCAAATAGATTGACAATGAATAGATTGACAAAAATGCCAATTTATCCTAATGCTTTCAACAGCAAAGAACCTGTACTTCCCCATCCTCCGTAGTCCGACCTCCATAGCATTGCGGCGGACGGGCTTTGTGATGCCCCCAGAGGACCAGGTTTCCTATGATCAAATCATTCTATCGTCACAGAGGGAAAGCATGGCTAATCATTTCGTATTGCGGGAACTGAGCCGTTACGATTTAGGGACATTTGCTGACATCATTTACAGAAATGCCATTCTCTATCCAGACAGCGAAGCCTTTGTGTGCGGCCCCCATAGAATAACTTTCGCTCAGTTCAATGAAAGGGTGAACCGCCTGATCCATGGGCTTCAGTCATTGGGGGTTCAAAAAGGAGATGTTATAGGCATTCTCTCATGGAATTGTTTAGAATACACAGACGGTTACGGGGCTGCAATGAAGGGGGGGTTTGTTGCTTCGCCCTTTAACCCCAGGCTCCACCGCGAGGAACTCGAATATCTGATCAATTACTCGGAGACGAACACGCTCTTTGTCGGTCCTGAATTCGTTGAAACCGTCAACATCTTGCGAACCCGCCTGCCCAAAGTGAAGCGTTGTATCTCCCTAGAAGGTTCTGCGCCCGATATGCTCTCTTATCCCGAGTTGCTCACGACCCATTCACCGGATGAACCTGATGTTCGTGTGCGCAAAGACGATCCCCTGATCATCTTTTACACGAGCGGCACCACGGGGGTGCCTCGCGGCGCCCTATACACCCATGGTCGCAAGCTGGATAACACCCGAATAAAGGCTCTGGAGATGGGGACACAGGCGGGAGACAGGCATCTTATGGTACTGCCTTTTTTTCACATCGGCGGAGATAGCCATGTGTGGCCTTTTTTCCTTGTAGGGGGGTGCAATATCATCATGACTCAAAGGTCTTTTGATCCGGGGGCTGTTCTACAGGCCATTCACGATGAAAAGGCCACGGACATGCAAATTGTTCCCACGCAACTCAATGCTCTTCTCTCCAGCCAAGATCTTGAAGCCTACAACCTGAGCAGTTTGAACAGAATCTATTATGCCGCTTCCCCCATGCCGGTGGCTTTGTTGAGAAAAGGACTTGAGGTGTTCGGCCCGATTTTTTCACAAGGCTATGGGCAGACCGAATCAGGGCCTCAAATATCTACCCTTCTCAATGAGGCTCACGATGTGTTAGACAGGCCTCCGGAGGAGCAAAAAGTGCTGATTTCATGTGGTCAACCGAGTCTTGGTGTTCACGTCAGAGTGGTCGATGAAAATAACAATGATGTTGGGCCCGGAACAGTTGGAGAGATTATCGCACAGAGCGATTCCATCATGGTTGAATACTGGAACAGACCAAAAGAGACTCGTGAGACCATTATCGATGGATGGCTCCACACCGGTGATCTGGCTTACTATGATGAAAAAGGATTTATGTATATCGTTGACAGAAAGAAAGACATGATCGTGACCGGGGGTGAAAATGTCTACTCACGGGAAGTCGAAGACGTCCTTTATAAACACCCGGCGATTGCCGAAGTCGCTGTAATTGGCATCCCTGATCCGTCATGGGTGGAGCGCGTTCACGCGGTGGCCGTTTTGAAGGAGAATGCCGTTGCTACGGAAAGTGAAATCATTGGCTTTTGCAAAGAGCACCTCGCTTCATATAAAACACCCAAGTCGGTTGAATTTGTTGAGGCCCTACCCAAGAATCCTCAAGGAAAAATTCTAAAGAAAGAAATCCGTGCAACATACTGGGCGGATAAGTAGCTGATTTTCAACGCGGCACGCAAACTCGGAATATGCATTACAAACCTTGACTCACTAGCGAAGCTTCGCCGCCCCGGCCCGTACCGGTCCGGGACGGGCAAACCGATCCATCCTCCGTAGCCCGTCCTCCATAGCATTGCGGCGGACGGGCACCCTACTGCGGACACCGTTGGCCATAGCCTTTGGCGTCGGGCGAGGACGGGCGGGTTGGTGGCGTAAATGTCCCATTGCTTGATGCGGAGCGATGCTGGACCTGCCCTGTGGAATGCCGCCATCGGCGGCCCTCCTGCGGAGGATTCCACAGGGTAAAGAGGCTAAGTTCTGGACAAATCGGCTTATATGGACAGTCAGTCATGTGAGTCCGGCGCCTAAACAGTGATCAGGGAGCGATGACAGTGGAAACTGACGGGCAAGTCACATTACGGATTGGCAGCCTCTCGCTTAGCTTTGGAGGTGTCACAGCCCTTATCGACGTGAGCATGGACGTCAAGGATAATGAGATCCTGGCTATTATCGGACCTAACGGTGCGGGTAAGACCGCCCTCCTCAACTGCATCAACGGCTTTTACAAACCTCAAAAGGGCGAGATCTCTTACAATGGAAGAAGAATAACCCGTATGCGCCCAGACAAGCTGGCTAAGCTCGGTATTGCGAGAACGTTTCAGAACATCGAGCTCTACACCGGGCTAAGCACTCAAGACAACATCATGGCAGCCCGACACGCCCTGATGAAACAAAACTTCGTCACAGGCGGGCTGTACATTGGCTGGGCACTTAAGGAGGAAATCGAGCACCGCCGGGTTGTGGAGGAGATTATCGACTTTCTGGAAATTCAGCCCATTAGAAAAAAAATCGTCGGCCTTCTCCCCTATGGGATGCGGAAGAGGGTGGAGTTGGCAAGGGCATTGGCCCTGGAGCCGAAAATCCTGCTCCTTGACGAGCCGATGGCGGGGATGAACCTGGAAGAAAAAGAGGACATCGCCCGATTCATCCTTGATGTTTTCGAAGGTCAGGGAGCCACCTATCCTGACACACCCGTCCTGAGGGACGGGATTCGGTGTATCGTCCTCGTGGAGCATGATATGGGTGTGGTGATGGACATTGCCGACAGGATTATCGTCCTCGATTTTGGACGCAAAATTGCCGAGGGCACCCCTGCCGCAATCAGCACGAATCCAGAAGTGATTTCAGCTTACCTGGGCAAAGGGAAGTAGAGCGGGTGGAGCAACATGCTGCAAGTGAACAACATTGAAGTGGTCTATATGAATGTCATCCAGGTGCTGAGAGGCGTTTCCCTGGAAGTCGGTGAAGGAGAGATTGTTGCGCTGCTCGGGGCCAATGGGGCCGGCAAAACAACAACGCTTAAGGCCATATCAGGAATGCTGAAGACGGAAGAAGGGGCGGTAACAGACGGCACCATTCATTTCGACGGCAAGAGGATAGATCGTTACGGCCCCCAAGATATCGCCGTCATGGGCATAAGCCAGGCCATGGAGGGGCGGCGGGTCCTTGAGCACCTCAGTGTCGAGGAAAACCTCTTGGTTGGGGCCTACTGCCGAAAAGACAGGGCGGCGGTCAAGAAGGACATAGAAATGGTCCTTGGCTACTTCCCGAAAATAACGAACCTCCGTCACCGAATGAGCGGTTACCTATCGGGCGGCGAGCAGCAAATGTTGGTGATAGGGCGGGCACTCATGGCAGATCCCAGGCTCATGCTTCTGGACGAGCCGTCCCTCGGCCTCGCCCCACTACTGGTGCAGGACATCTACGAGATTATCAAAAGAATACGTGCGGACCAGAAGATGGCTATCCTTGTTGTGGAGCAAAATGTCAGCGCTGCCCTTGGCATCGCCGATCATGGTCACGTGATGGAAAATGGCAGAATCGTGATGGGAGGGCCCGCAGACAAACTGAAGGATAATGAGGACGTTCGGGAATTTTATCTGGGTCTGTCGGCGGTTGGATCCAGAAAGAGCTACCGTGACGTGAAGCACTACAGGCGGAGAAAGCGATGGCTCGGGTAACAGAAGGGCCTAAATTCAGCACCTAATTCTGGTATCATTACCGAAATCAGCTGGTTTTGGAGAATTCCTGATCGCCATCAAGGCATTAGATGATGCCTTGATGGTCGATCAGGGAAGGGCATGGTGACATGACGACTGGGACGGAGCAACTCTACAAAGAAAAGGGGGATACCTGGCCCAAGGTACTCAAATATAACTTTGAAAAATACGGCGACACCCACAGGGCTATGCGTCATAAGCACTATGGGATCTGGCAGCCGTACACGTGGAAGGATTATTATGTCAATGTGAAGTTTCTGGCACTGGGTTTGATATCCTTTGGCATTGAAGCTGGAGACAAGGTGCTCATTGTCGGCGATAATGCGCCGGAATGGTATTATGCCGAGCTGGCTGCCCAAGCTGACCATGGCGTCTCCGTGGGTGCCTATTCGGATCTAACGCCGACGGAGATTAAATACATTGCTGAAAATTCAGAGGCCAGATTCGCTGTTGTGCAAGACCAGGAGCAGGTTGACAAGTTACTCCAAGTTAAGGATGCCCTTCCCCGGCTGGAGAAAGTTATCTATTGGAATTATAAGGGTTTGGCACACTATGAGGACTCTATCCTGATAGGATTCAGAGAGGTGTTGAATCTCGGTGAAAAATATGAAAAGGAACACCCGGGGCTCTTTGAACGGAATGTAGAAAGCGGCAGATCGGACGATGTATGCGCTATCGTCTATACCTCAGGAACCACCGGTGAAGCGCCCAAAGGAGCCATCCACACCTATAGAACGTTGAGGGCGGGGGCGGAATATCACCTCCGTCTCGACCCGTGGCATGATCATGACAATATTGTGCCCTACCTGCCCCCTGTTTGGATAAACGAGCAGTGGCTTGCAATCGGGTGCCACCTTCTTTCAGCCAGCACGCTCAACTTTGCTGAAGGCCCTGAAACCCAAGAGCGGGACGCCAGGGAAACAGGGCCCAGCATTGTATTCCGTGGGGCTCGGCTTTGGGAAAGCCAGGCTGCCATGGTTAGGGCCAGGATTTCAACAGCTGATTTCATCAACCGCTTCGCCTTTCGAGTGCTCATGCCTGTGGGCAATCAGATGGCCGAGTCAGCCTACAAGAAAGAGGAATCGGGTCTTCTCCGGAAGCTACTCTATTCGCTCGCTGACGCCACCTTTTTTTCACCCATCAGACGCAGCCTGGGTCTTCATAATGCCAGGATCTGCTATACCATAGGGGCTATTCTCAGCCCGGACGCTTTAAGATTCTACCATGCCCTGAATCTACCTCTCAAGAACCTCTACGGGTCCACGGAGGGTGGAGCCTTAACCGGCGCAAAAAATGACGATATCCGTTTGGACACGGTTGGGCCCCCTCATCAGAGAACGGAAGTGCGCGTAACCGATCATGGAGAAATCATCTATCGACAGCCCGGTACCTTTGTCGGATATTACAAGGATCCGGATAAAACGGCTGAGGTTCTAAAGGACGGGTGGTTCTACAGCGGGGACTGCGGGTTCATCAGGGATGACGGACACATTGTCCTTGTGGACAAGGTAAAGGATCTTGTCCAACTGGCCAGCGGAGAGACCCTTTCGCCCCAACTCATAGAAAGCCGGCTGAGGTTCAGCCCTTACATCAAGGATGCGTGGGTATTAGCCGACCCTGAAGGGCTCTACCCGTCAGCGGTCATCATCATAGACTACGATCATGTTGGAAAGTGGGCGGGAGAAAGGAGGGTGCCTTATAGCACTTTCACGGAACTTGCCCAAAGGCAGGAGGTTTACGAACTGGTGAGGCAAGATATAGACAGGGTCAACCGTACTCTGTCACCGGGCTCCAGGGTGAGGAAATACGTCAATCTCCACAGGGAATTCAACCCTGACGAAGGCGAGTTAACCAGGAACAGAAAGCTGAGAAGGGCGTTCCTGGAGGAACGTTACTGCGAACTCATTGATGCGATTTACAGTGATAAAACGGAGGCACCGATAGAAGCCCGGGTCGGACACAGTGATGGAGGCACGGGAACGATCAACACGACGCTTCGAATTCAGTCTGTTCAAGGAGTTGGCTGATGACCTTCTTTCTTCAATTAATCGTTACCGGCTTTGCCCAAGGCATGGTCTATGCTCTGGTCGCTATAGGCTTTGTGATCATTCTTAAGTGTTCTGAGGTGTTCAACATTGCCCAGGGACACTTTGTTCTGATCGGTGGCTATCTCGGCTACACCTTCTTGGTGACCTTGGGGTTGCCTATATGGGCTGCTCTTGGAATGGCGATAGCCTCGGCCATCGTCATGGGCCTCATCATAGAACGCCTTATCCTGCGACCTCTGCTGGGCGAACCCGTACTTGCCGTGATTATGGCCACCATAGCCCTTGCCACCATATTGGGAGGGTTGGCGACCCTGCTTTGGGGTGCCGAATACAAGGCCTACCACGGCCTGCTGCCGACCATCACTTTAAACATAGGCGAGATAGGCATTCCCTCGGAGTCTTTGATCGGCCTCATTGTCTCTATTCTTTGTGTGGCCATCCTCATGCTCCTGTTTCGCTATACCAAGATCGGCCTGGCCATGAGGGCCACTGCCGAGGATTTGCAGGTTGTGCAGAGTGTGGGCATCAGAGCAACAACCGTCTATGCCGTTTCATGGATTATCGCTTGTGTCGTGGGTGTCATCGGCGGTATCCTTTTGGGGGGCGTATCCGGCGCGAACATGGATCTCGCGAATATCGGCCTCAAGGCATTCGCCGTGGTGCTGCTGGGGGGTGTGGACTCCGTCGGCGGGGCCATTGTGGCCGGAATCATACTGGGTATGCTGGAAAATGTCGCTGCGGGGTACTTGGACCCTCTGCTGCCCGGCGGCGGACTGGCTCAGGTATTCCCCTTTATTGTGATGATCATCGTGCTCATCTTCAGGCCGTACGGGCTCTTTGGCCTGGTCAGGATAGAGAGGGTTTAACCCATGGGTTTAAGCACAGGAACCTTCCATGAAAATTATGCGCAAGATATGGCTATCTTCCGCTCTACGCTGCAATGGGGCATAGTGGTGGCCTTTATCCTCTTTCTTTTCGGTTGTCCCCTCTTTTTCAGCGATAGGATACTCACCATACTGACCATGATGGGGATTGCCGTGATCAGTGTCCTTGGGCTCAATATTCTGACAGGATACTGCGGCCAAATCTCCATCGGGCATGCGGGATTTATGGCTGTCGGAGGTTACACTTCGGCTGTTTTATGCGCCAAGCTCGGTGTGCCTTTCTGGGCGGCCCTCCCCTGTGGTGCCCTGGCTGCTGGAATAGCGGGTTTGATCTTCGGCCTCCCATCCTTAAAAATCAAGGGCTTCTACCTTATTATGGCGACCATCGCCGCCCATTTTATTATTATTTGGACCATCATCCAACTTCACGGCCTCACCGGTGGAGCGGACGGCCTCCCTTTGCCCAGACCTGCCATAGGAAGTATCTCGCTGAGCTCCAAGGCCCACTATTTTTACCTGGTGATGGCACTGACCTGCCTGGGCACGGTGGTGGCTAAAAACATTGTGCGGACCAGAGCAGGAAGGGCCTTCATCGCCATTCGGGATAATGATCTGGCAGCCGAGGTCATGGGAATCAGTCTTTGGAGTTATAAGCTGCAGGCGTTCTTTATCGGGTGTGTCTATGCCGGAGTGGCCGGGTCACTGCTCATTCACTATTACAGCTTCGCCAGTACAGACCAGTTTCCCTTTATGGATTCAGTCTGGTATCTGGGGATGCTGATCGTGGGAGGTATGGGAAGCACGGCAGGGGCTGTGTTTGGCGCCGTTGCCCTCAAACTGCTGGATGAACTCGTCACCATTGTCGGACCGGTTCTATCCGCTGCCGTTGCTCCTCAGGCAGCCGCGTCCCTCGCCCTTATTTCCCATGGACTGATCATTATCATCTTTCTCATTTTTGAACCCCGGGGGCTTCATCACCGCTGGGAGATGATCAAGGCCTACTTCAGGCTTTGGCCTTTTTCTCACGAAGGATCAGACTGAAAGGAGGTGATCTCTTTCAATAGAATGCCCGAAGTATGGTGTGAACGAAACCATGAACGAAAAAGGAGGGAAAAGATGGCTAGAATCAAATGGGCTGTAGTGGTATCCGTGACGATGATGATGGTCGTATTGGTGGGGATTTCTGCCACGACCATTTTTGCCAAAACCCTGTATGTCGGTGGCACCCAGTCCCTAACCGGGCCTTTTGCTGAGGATTCAGCGGCAGTGCTGGCTGCCATTGAGGACTATGTCAAATATGTCAATGAGACAAAAAATCTGGCTCCGTGGCGCAAAGAGAAATTTCCCGCAGATATAGACCTGGAGGTACTGTGGCGGGATGATGAGCTCAAACCGGCCAAAGCGCTGAGCATCTATGAGGAACTCAAGGGCAAGGGCATGCTGGTCGCCAGGATATCGGGGTCTCCCATAGCGCTGGCTCTCAAAGACAGAATGTGGGAAGACCATATGGGCGCCACGAGTATGGCCACCGGAGCCTACTATCTGTCGCCGCCTCAAAGCTGCTTCACGTATTACCCTATCTATACGGATTCCTGTGCCGCCATCGCCGACTGGTTTAAAGCCAACTGGAAGGAAACGAGGAAGCCGAGGGTTGCCTACCTGACCGCCGATAACGCCATGGGCAGGTCTGTTGTGATCCCGGAGATGACGGCCTATCTGAAGAAGATCGGCTATGAGTTTGTGGGCACCCAGTACGTGCCTCTTGTGCCTACCTCGCCGCCGACCACCCAGTTGACATGGCTCAAGGAAAAAGGGGTTGACCTTGCCTTGGGTCAGATGATCAACCCCGGCTCACAGCCCACGGTCAAGGAGATGGTCAGGCTGGGTATGGGACCCTATCAGCCCTACAAGATAACCTTTGGTCTTGGCGCGCCAGGTCACGCTGCCGTTTTCGCCGAGGCCATGGGTGAACTGGGTGACGGTTATGTCTGCGCCGGCAGCTTTCGCCCCTTGGACGACCTCTCCGTCCCGGGAATCAAGTTTTGCAGCGACCTGCAGGATAAGTATCGCTCTGGCAAGCGGGTTACCCACATCATGTATGAGGCCGGGGTCCTCGAGGCCATGATCCAGATTGAGGCGCTAAGGTTGGCCATGAAAGAAGTGCCTTTTGAAAAGCTCACACGCCGTGACGTGCTGGAGAAAGGTTTCTTCAAAATCAAGAACCTCCCCACCGGTGACATAAGTAGTACACCCCTCACCTATGGTCCGGGCGATATCGAGGGCGTTGATCAGATACGCATTGACCAGGTACAGAAGGGCAAGGTGGTAGAGGTGGGTCTCACCCCATTGCGTCACATTTTTACGAAAAAATAGGCACAACCCATTATTCGTCCAAGGGTGCTATCCTTACCATAATGAACGACAAAAGGAAATTGTCATTGCGCCAAAAATCCCCCCTTGGGGTCTCTCCGACAACTTAAAATAGCTCTCCCCCTCGAGGGGGAGAGCCTGTCCTGAGCTTGTCGAAGGGGCTAGGTGAGGGGGTGAGGATTCAGCTTACACCCTCACCCCGACCCTTTCCCCTCAAGGAAGAGGGAGTTGTCAGACAGCCTCCTCGCCCCCCTTTAGTAAACTGAGCATGTCCCGTATCTTTTGCTGGACACCGGGGGTGAATGGGAGACTGGATGATTCGTTGGGGACAGGAAGGCTTTTCTTGCGTTCCGAGGCTCCCGGGCTGGTCTTTTCTGCGCCCTCCCACCAGTCACTCCAGAAAAGCCTTCCTGTCCCCGCGCGGTACCCAATGCTTGGGGATTGTATGAAGCGCATCTACCCCCGGTGTCCAGCAGGGCCACTTATGGGTAAAGGTCAGTTTAGTAAAGGGGGGGTTGGGGGGATTTTGAAAGGCCCCTGGACCCCCTACTTGAAACAAAAACACAGCCTTTTACATCCCCGGACGTAGAGAGAATAAAGTGGGGAAAAAGGGATGAGAGGGAAAGGGGCCATTTCACATGATGCTTACTAAAGAAGATGTAGCTATTCTGGACAAGTTCGCCTTCGACGTACCGCCTGTGGGTGTCAAATTTTCACCCAAACAACCGGATAAAGTCGAGAGGTTGGCAGAAAAGATGGCTTTCTGCGAGATGCTCAAGAAGGCCCAGCAGGGGAATGCATTCTTCGCAGATGCGGAAAACCATGCCTGCGAAGCTGGCCTGTATGTCTTGGGACAGGCAGATTCTCCGGAGCCTTTTATCAGCGGGGAATTCGGGGCAGGGCTGCAAATCTTTGAAGGGCCGCGTTCCGCAAGCCGACTTTACCTTCATATTCCTAAAATAGGCAGAGGAGTCATTCACTATGTCGCCTTTTCGCCTTTAGAGAAGCTTTCCTTTGACCCGGATCTGTTGATCGTCCTTGCTAACACAGATCAGACCGAAATCCTGCTCCGCGCCATGACTTACAGGACAGGCGAGGTGTGGGAAAGCAAATTCACAGCCGCAATCGGGTGCGCGTGGACCTACATCTATCCGTACTTGACTGGGAATCTGAATTACAGCATTACGGGTCTAGGCCATGGCATGAAGCGCAGAAAACTCTTTCCGGAAGGCCGGCAAATGATATCGATTCCTTTTGACCTGTTGCCTTCCATCTTGCAGACACTCCGGGAAATGCCATGGGTCCTTCCTGCGTATGAACCAGAGGGGCAGGAATTTGTGAGACGACTCCTCATGGAGTTGGGCATGATCCCGACCCCGTAATTCCTAGCTGCATTGGCAGCTATTGGTATGTGCAGCCGGATATTTTATGGGCTTGATTAGTCGCGCAAAAACTCTGGCTCTGAATCAGCTGACCTAAAGCTGGACAACTGCCTTTGCCAAATTTTAGATAATCAAGTAAAAGATACGGTGGAGAAAGGTGAAGGGAGATGTAAACTGTACTGTAGTGAAGAGCGGCAGAAAGGAGGTGATAGAGCAGAATTCTAAATGATGAAAGCAAAATTCGTGAAGGTCTGTGTTTCACTGGAATGTGGTGCGTAATACAGAACAAAGAAAGGGAGGTCGCTATGAAAAGGATCGCGTTGTTGCTCATCAGTATCCTTTTAGTTCTAACTTTCAGCATAAAAAATGTTCAGAGTGCTCCAATCGTTATCAAAGCCGTTACGGCCTTTCCCAAAAACCACTTAAATAACGATCCGGTGCCCATATTCGTGGACAAGGTCAACAAAAGGGCTCAGGGGAAAGTTAAGATTGACTGGATCGGGGGTCCTGAGGTTATCAAGACATTTGACCAGATTCATGCCTTGAAGGCGGGAACGATGGACATGCTTCTCTATTATCCCTATGGGTACATGAAGCCGCTGATGCCCGAGGCTTGGGCCAAGGGCCTGACAGAACTTGCTGAATGGGAAGAGCGAGAAACAGGCGCCTTCCAACTCTGGCAGGAGATCTTCGAAAAGAGGGTGAATGCGAAGTACCTTGGGAGATTGCACAATCTCCTCCCCTTTATGGTGTTCTCCAATAAAAAGATCCAGAGGATTGAGGATTTTAAGGGAATGAAGATGCGGGTCATGCCTTTGTACATCCCGTTTTTAAAGGCCTTGGGGGCTGCGCCTGTGACCATCCCCCCAACCGAGATCTACACTTCCATGGAACGAGGGGTGGTCGACGGGTTCATGTGGCCCAACGTGGGGATGATCAGCTTCGGGCTCCAAGAAGTAACCAAGTACGTATTAGAGCCAGGGGTCTTCCAGATGGAGCCGGCGACCATGGTCAACATGAACAAGTGGAAACAAATTCCCGAAGATTTACAGGCATTGATCATGGAGATCATGAAGGATATGGAATATATCGGCACCATGCGCAATGAGTTGATCGTGAGAAAGGAAGACAGGATAAGAAAAGAGGCGGGCATGGAGACCATTCAACTGCCACCTGAGGAGGCAAAAAAGTTTGTCCAAATCTGCTACGACAAGACATGGGAATACGTCATCGAGATGGCCCCGGATTATGCCCCTCAACTGCGGAGCCTTTCATCCCCCAATGCACTCAAAAAGGGGGCATTCCCCTGGCAATAATGAGATACGAAGCAGCTTTGGTGTAAATAATCCCCGCCCATAGGGCGGGGCTTTGGCTATGCCCCCACAGGGGGCTATCGGGACCATGTTGCGAAGTTGAACGACATGCTTTGCCACAGCAT
>Ga0209427_10004328_pt1 | contig 16413 bp, 18 predicted proteins | sample DeeMarSWOR136_30_FD_187465 | JGI IMG/M metagenome (GOLD analysis project Ga0209427, IMG submission 187465) | Marine sediment microbial communities from White Oak River estuary, North Carolina - WOR-1-36_30 (SPAdes) (version 2) | ecosystem: Environmental > Aquatic > Marine > Intertidal zone >...
TCCCCTATCCACTCGGCCATCTTCTGAGTATTCCCCGTCTTCGAGTAATAGACTATGAGAAGACGCTTCAACGCCACATCCTCGCGTGTCATTAAACGGGATCAATGGATAAAACTGTTGACGGGGCATGAAGAAACCTCACCCCCCCACTCATGGACGCGCAAAGAGGCGTGAGTTGGGCGGGTGATCAGATCTCGATGACGTCGTCGACCTTCTTCTTGGCTCCCCGGCCCTGGCCCGGATTCACCCGCTCCAGCATTTCCAGCAATCTGGGCAGCTTCTCGTCCGTCAATATCTCCTTGAAGGCCTCATACTCGTCCGTATACCTGAGCAGCAACCCCCTCCTCTTCGTCGGGTTGCCCGAGGCGTCCACGGGGTTTATCTCCACGGCCAGGCGCGCCGGTGAGGACCTGTACGGGGGCAGCTTCTGTATGAAGACCCCGGGCACCGAGGTCTTGAGCTTCTCCCAGTCGCTCCCGGTCCTGAGGAAGTCCTCCAGCTTCTCCTCTGACATGTTTGCCTAAGTGTGAGCGAGGATATTTCAATCTGCCCCTGAAGTGGAAAAAATGAATAAAGGTTGAGGGGTGCTTTAGCTTCCTTCACTGGTCAGCGACGTCAGGTCGAGTATTATCCCCTGGCCCTCCCCGACGACCGCGGGAAGCTTTCCATCCCATTGGGTGAGCCAGAGATACTGGGCGTATTCGGGGGTCATTCTGGCGGTTATCAGCTCTATCGATTTGGCCGTGGCGTTGGCTGATATTATCGCTGCCTGGGCTTGACCCTCGGCCCGGGCTATGGTGGCGTTCTTCTCCGCCTCGGCCTGGATTATCTGCTGCTGAGCCTCGTACTTTATCTGCTCGAGTTTGTTCTGGGCCTCAAGTGCCTTCTGCTCCTGTGTTACCTTGGCCTCAATGGCCTCTGTGAAGCTGGCGCTGAACTGGAAGTCCGTTAGCGAGACGGAGACGACCTCGATGTCGAAGACCATCAGCCTCTCGGCCAGGATGTCGTCAAAGGTCGACTTAACCTCGGCCCTCTTGCTGATGAGCTCCTCCGCTCTGTACAGGGCGGTGGCTGCCTTCAGCGACTCCTCTATGTTTGGTTTGATGACACGCGAGACGTAGTCCTGCCGTAGCTCCCTGTAGATCGTATTCACCTTGTTCGGGTTCAGCCTGAAGTTGACCGCCACAGTGGTGGTGACCTGCTGGAGGTCCCTGGTGGCCGTGTCCTCAGCGGACTCGGCCTTCTGAACCTGAACATTCATGAGCACGATTTCCTGCACGAAGGGTATTATGAAGTTGAGACCCTCACCCAGAACCTTGTCCTCGGGCTTACCCCATGTCAATAGTACCCCCCTGTAGCCTGCGGGGACCCTGGCGAAGCCCGTAGTGTAGATGGCACCGATTGCGATCAGCACTATGATTATGATAGCGATGAGCCCCGACCTACGCTCAAGGAAGCCGGAGATTGCGGTGTTCCTCCTGAATCTCCTGTCGTCGTATCCATCACTAAACCCACTCATTGTGATCCAGTACTCTGAATGGGGGGTTAGACTTAAACTATTACCTTCCTTCCAGATCCGGCGCACTCCTGGGGCTGACTGTCGTTAAGCAATCCTTTTCTACCTCCCTGCTAGGTTTCAAGGGGGAGTCTGGGTTGTCGAACAGAGAGCTGCTCGTGAGCAAGATCGAGAACGGCATAGTCATAGACCACATCCCGGCCGGGAAGGCCTTCCTCGTCCTGAGGCTGCTGAAGGTGGACCCCAGGGCCAAGACTCTGATCGCCCAGAACGTCAGCAGCAGGAGCCTGGGCTCCAAGGACCTGATCAAGATCGAGGGATCCTACCTCACCTCGAAGGAGATCGACCTCATAGCCCTCGTCGCTCCCCGGGCGACCCTCAACATCATCGAGGACTGGGGGGTGAAGGAGAAGAGGCGGATCCAGCTGCCCCAGCTGATCGAGGGGATCTTCAGGTGCCCCAACCCCATCTGCCCAACCAACTCGGAGTACGCGCCGCCGAGGACGAAGTTCGCGGTCGAGGGGGAGGATGGAGTCGAGTCCATCAGGCTGAGGTGCGGCTTCTGCGGCTCCCTCCTCTACTACGGCACAATCCTCGACTTCATCAACAGCCCCCAGTTCAGCCTGGAGGGAGGCGGCCTCGTCTCCAAGGATCGGATCGAGCAGGTGTTCCTCGACATACTCATCAAGAAGGGGGCCCTCAGACTGCCTCCGAGCGCCAGCGAGCCCTTCACACTGAAGAGCGGCAGGCCGAGCCCCTACTTCATCAACCTAGGGGCCCTCACTGACGGGGAGAGCCTCGCCGGTGTGAAGTGGGCCTTCGCCAGCTACATCGCCCTCCTCCTGGAGCAGGGGCAGATAGAGGACTTCGACTACGTCTTCGGCCCCAGCTACAAGGGGATCAGCCTTGCGACGCTCACCTGCGAGGGGTTGAACGAGCTCTACGGCATGGACAAGCGCTACATGTACGACAGGAAGGAGGAGAAGGAGTACGGGGACCTCTCCGCTGACAGGGTGATCGTGGGAGCGGCCTACTTCAAGCCCGGGCAGAGGATACTCGTCGTGGACGACACCATCACCACGGGGACAACGAAGGTGGAGACCATCGAGAAGCTGAAGCTCCTGGGCAACCACAAGGTGGTGGGAGTCATCATAGCAGTGGACCGCCAGGAGAAGATGGGGGACACGGTGAAGATAGAGGAGAGGGGCGCCGTCCAGTACCTGGAGGAGGTGCTCGGCCTCAAGGTCTTCTCCGTCCAGAACATCAAGACCATCTACAACCTCATCAAGGACAGCCTCGACCCGGAGATAAGGAGCATGTGGGCCGACTACTACAACAGGTACGGCACCGAGAAACTGGAGTAAGCGGTAGGCCCTTTCAAGATTTTTCCATCTAACAAAGGGCGGGGCAGCCGGGTCATTCCTCTTTTAGAGAGGATTTTAGGGCCAGAATGCCCTGCATCCACAGCAAGCGCATGCAACCCTGAGAGATTAGGCTGGTTTTTTAATGTTCGTCGCGGAGACTAGATCGATTTGTGATGAGAGATTTCGATGTCCTGGTCATCGGATCCGGGTCCGGTATGTCCATCGCCGACGCCGCCCTCAACCGGGGGATGACGGTGGCCGTCGTCGAGATGGGCCCCCTCGGGGGCACCTGCCTCAACAGGGGATGCATCCCCTCGAAGATGGTGATCTACCCAGCGGACGTCGCCAACCTGATCCGGGGCGCTGAGAAGCTAGGGATCAGGGCGAGGATAGAGGAGATCGACTTCTCCTACATAATGAGGAGGAGCAGGGAGATGATCGCCGAGGACGTCTCCCACATGGAGGAGGGCGTCCGCCATGCGGAGGGGCTGACGATGTACAGGGACGTCGGCGAGTTCGTCTCAGACTACACGATGGAGGTCGCCGGTGAGACCATCAGTGCGGAGAGCGTCTTCATAGTCTCCGGTGCGAGGCCCTTAATACCCGAGATCAGCGGTATCGAGGAGGCGGGCTACCTCACGAGCCAGACGGTCTGGGACCTGGACGAGAAGCCGGAGAGCCTCGTCATCGTCGGGGGCGGCTTCGTCGCCGTCGAGTTCGCCCACTTCTTCTCCAGCATGGGGACGGAGGTCACGCTGCTCAGCCGCAGCCCCCGCCTCATCAAGCAGGGGGAGCCCGAGGTCTCCGAGCTGCTGGAGAGGGCGATGGGTAGGAGGATGAGGATCCTCACAGGCGTCGAGGTGAGGAGCGCCGCTAGGAGGGGGTCCCGGAAGGAGGTGGAGGCCGTGGACACCTCGACCGGAGAGTCCGATGTCTTCGAGGCCGAGGAGCTTTTCGTAGCAGCAGGTAGGAGGTCCAACGCCGACCTGCTCAAGCCGGAGAGGACGGGTGTAGATCTGGACGGCCGGGGCTTCGTAAGGGTGAACGAGTACCTGGAGACGAGCAAGCCCCTCATCTGGGCCTTCGGCGACGCGATCGGGAGGCACATGTTCAAGCACGTCGCCAACTACGAGACAGGGGTCGCCTGGTACAACTTCATCAGCGGCCAGAGGGAGCCCGTCGACTACCGCGCGGTCCCCTACGCAGTCTTCAGCGACCCTCAGGTGGCCTCGGTGGGTATGACCGAGGCCGAGGCGCGGGGGGCGGGCCTTGAGGTGCTCACCGGCTTCTACGAGTACAGGAACACGGCCAAGGGGGCGGCCATGGGGGTCGAGGAGGGCTTCGTGAAGGTCGTCGTCGAGGACGGCACCTACAGGATCCTGGGCGGCCACATCGTGGGCCCCCACGCCCCCATCCTGCTCCAAGATGTCATCAACGTGATGAACACGGAGGAGGGAAGCGTCATCCCGATCCAGAACGCGATGTACATCCACCCGGCGCTCCCGGAGGTGGTTCAGAGGGCCTTCTTCAGCCTCCACAGGCACGAGCACGGCTGAGCACGGGCGGCCCCTGTGCATCTGCGGCTCGTTTAAATAACCTCGTTCCTCTCCCCTGCTTGAGGGTTGATTTTCCCGTGACCGAATCTGAGTTGAGCGTGGGCTCTGAGGCCCCCCTCTTCTGCCTCCCCAACCAGGCCAGCGAGGAGGTCTGCCTGGGGGACATGAAGGGGAAGTGGGTCGTCCTCTACTTCTACCCGAAGGACAACACGAAGGCCTGCACATTGGAGGCCATCGACTTCACCATGAGCCTATCCGAGTTCAAGGAGGCGGGGGCTGAGGTCCTGGGGGTGAGCCCCGACTCCGTCAAGAGCCACGAGAACTTCTGCCTGAAGCACGACCTGAAGATCACCCTGCTCAGCGATCCGGAGCACGAGGCGCTCGAGAAGTACGGAGTCTGGAAGCTGAAGAAGATGTACGGCAGGGAGTACCACGGGGTAGAGAGGAGCACCTTCATCATCGACCCCGAGGGGCGGGTGGCCCATGCCTGGAGGAAGGTCAGGGTGAAGGGCCACGTCGACGCCGTCAAGCAGCGGCTCGCGGAGCTTCGGGGCTGATAGAGGGGCTATGAACGTCTCCGACGCGATCAGGGAGAGGCGGGCCTACCGCTCCCTCGACCCCGTGGAGATCACCGACGAGCTCATCAACGACCTCGCGTGGCACGCGGGCATGTCGGCCTCCTGCTTCAACAACCAGCCCTGGAGGTTCGTCTTCGTCAGGGACCCAGCCGTGCTGGAGCAGCTGCACCAGGCCCTCCCCAGGGGCAACGCCTGGGCGAGGCACGCGTCGATGATCATAGCAGTCTTCAGCAGGCCTGAGGACGACTGCATCATAAGGGGGCGCCAGTACAACCTCTTCGACACGGGGATGGCGGCAGCCTTCCTCATCCTCAGGGCCACCGAGCTGGGGCTCGTCGCCCACCCGATAGGGGGCTACAAGGAGGACGTCGCAAAGCAGGTTCTGGGCATACCCGAGGGAATGCAAGTGATCACCCTCATCAACGTCGGGAGGCACGCCGAGAAGGTCTACGACTACCTCTCCGACGACCAGAAGGAGAGCGAGCTGGTCCGGCCCGAGAGGCTGCCCTTCGAGGGCTTCGCCTACATAGACAGGTACACAGGCGAGGTGAAGGGTTAGCCCTCAACGATCGTTGTTGAAAAAATATTTGTTACAAGTGCCTGAGTCACTTGGTGGTCAGCGTGTACTTGCAGCCCAGGGGCTCTAGGGCGGCGTCTATCTTCTCTATGAGGTCGTTCAGCTGATCCATGTTCGGCTCCGTGAACCACTCGAAGAAGAAGTCGTGCTCCCCCAGGGTCTCGCCCGACTTGCTGATGATGTTGCTGCACCTCTCGATGGTGACCTCCCCCACTGAGGAGAAGTAGGTCATCGTGTCGTCCATGCTGGTCATCTGCGGCATGCCGTGAGCGATCATGGTGTCCATGATGCAGACCTCGGGCATGTCGAGGGCGATCTTCTCTAGGGCTCTGAGGGCCTTCAGAACCGGAGGTCCATAGATCTTGACATAGCTTTTCATTCAGAATCCTCCGTTTAACTAGGAGAAATGTTGTTTTTTAAACATTTAGTAAATCAGTCGCCTTTTTTTTCTCGTGTTTTTGAGGTCTTTTGGGATTGGGGTGCCAAGAGAGTGAATCCTTCGAAAAAATTGGGGGGGTGAAGCTCATCGCGGTTTATTTCGTGGTCAGTGTGTACTTGCAGCCCAGGGGCTCCAGGGCGGTGTCTATCTTCTCTATGAGGTCGTTAAGCTGATCCATGTTCGGCTCCGTGAACCACTCGAAGAAGAAGTCGTGGTCGCCGAGGCTCTCCCCAGACTTGCTGATGATGTTGTCGCACCTCTCGACAGTCATGCTGCCGGCGGTCTCGAAGTAGGTCATCGTGTTCTCCATGACGTCGAACTGGGGCAGGTCCTGGGCGATGACGGTGTCCATGATGCAGACCTCTGGCATGTCGACTGCTATCTTCTCGAGTGCACGGATGGCCTTCAGTATAGGCGGACCGTATATCTTGACGAAGCTCTTCATTCAGAATCCTCCGCTTACCCTTTGAGATCTACCGTATTAAATAGTTACTCGTTCTGGAGACTAAATGGTAGGAGGGGATCAAAGGCGCCGTCTCATGAAGAACCCAGAGAAGCTGTGAATCCCTCAAGCTCAGAGATTTAAGTCGAGGGCTCCATTTAACGGGTGGGGAACATGTCCAAGAGCGCCGCTGATCTAGCGCCCCGGCTAGGGGGAGGGTCCACCGCCTGCGGGCTCAGTGGAACGCAGTGAGGTGATTACTTGCTGGAGGAACACGTACGAAGGGCTGCAGAGCAGCTCAAGCTCAGGGAGCGGTCCAGAGACGAGGCCCTGGGAAGGGCCCGCAAGGCCAGGGTGCTCTCCAAGCAGGCGATACTCAACCTCCACGGGGACGACCACGAGGCCGCGGGCTCCAAGCTCGACGAGGCGGGAAGGCTCCTAGAGGAGATTAAAGGGTTAGTGGAGGAGAGCACTGAACTCGCGAGGTTCGAGGCCGTGGAGGCCGCCTTCCAGGAGTTCACCGAAGCCTCCATCATCATGGCCCTGAAGGCGTCGGGGGAGTTCCCCGGGCCCAAGGAGCTCGGGGTGAGCGTCGAGGACTACCTCCTGGGGCTGGGGGACGTGCCCGGGGAGCTGAGGCGGGAAACGCTGGACGCCCTCAGGACGGGTGACATGGGGCTCGCGGAGCTCCGCCTGGCCCAGATGGAGAGGATCTACCTCGCCCTCGTCTCGATGGAGGAGATGACCCTGCTCAGGGGGCTCAGGAGGAAGCTGGACATCGCCCGGGGCGTCATAGAGAGGACCCGGGGCGACGTCACAGCCGAGGCTGGGAGGAGGCGGCTGGGGGAGTCGGTCAGGCGACTTGAGGAGAGGATGAAGGGGGATGGAGGACACCCTTAAGTTTAAATGCGAGTTACGGCGTTTCTTCTCCAGCTAGACGCGGTGGAAGACTGAGACTATTGTGTACATCGGTAGAGAAGTAGTCGAATTCTCCACGGATGGTCTAGTCGATTCTAGGAGTTTAGGAGGAAAATCTAGGTTTGACCATGGATGAGCCCCGGGGGCTTAGATTGTACGACACCCTGACGCGGTCGAAGAGGCCATTTCAGCCGTTGGTGCCGGGGGAGGTGAAGATGTACCTGTGTGGCCCCACGGTCTACGGAGACCCCCACATAGGCAACTTCAGGACGTTCACTGTGGGAGACATCCTCCGCCGCTGGCTGGAGTACAGGGGCTACGACGTCTTCGCGATAATGAACATCACCGACATCGACGACAAGACCATCCGGGATTCCGGTAAGGAGGGGGTGCCCCTCAAGGAGTTCACGGACAGGTACACCCGCTCCTTCCTGAGGGGCATCGACCTGCTCAACATCAGGCGGATGACAGCCTACCCCAGGGCGACGGACTACATCCCCCAGATGGTGGAGTTCATCGAGGCCCTCGTCGAGAAGGGCGTGGCCTACGTGGCCTCAGACGGGGTCTACTTCGACATCGACAAGTTCCCCGACTACGGCAAGCTGAGCGGCGTGGACACTGAGAAGGTGAAGAAGACAGAGAGGATGACGGTCGACGAGTACGACAAGGAGACGGTGAACGACTTCGCCCTCTGGAAGACGGCTACGCCCGAGGAGCTGGAGAGGGGCATCTACTACGAGACGCCCTGGGGCAGGGGTCGGCCCGGCTGGCACATAGAGTGCAGCGTCATGAACAGGAGCCTCTGCGGCGACACCCTGGACATCCACGCCGGCGGGGAGGACCTCGCCTTCCCCCACCACGAGAACGAGATAGCCCAGAGCGAGAGCCTCACCGGGAGGCAGTTCGTCAGGAACTGGCTGCACGTCCGCCACCTCATGATAAACGGGAGGAGGATGTCGAAGAGCCTCGGCAACTACGTCTCCTTCGACGAGGTGCTCTCCAGGTACTCGCCGGACGCCTTCAGGTACTTCTACCTCTCCGTCCACTACAGGAGGCCCCTCGACTACACGGAGGAGGCGATGAGGATCGCCGAGGGCTCCGCGGCACGCCTGGAGAACACCCTGGACCTGGTCGAAGACGCCATGAGGAGGGAGGACAGGAACCTGGGCTACGGCCCCCGGGAGGAGGAGCTCCTCCGACGGGTGGCGGAGAGCAGGGCCTCCTTCGAAGCAGCCATGGACGACGACCTCGACACCCACTCCGCCCTCGACGCCCTCCACGCGCTCTCGGGTGCCATCAACGAGTACCTCGCCGAGGCCCCGAACAAGGGGGTGCTCCTCAAGGCCTCCGGGGTCTACAGGGAGCTCCTCGACGCCCTGGGCCTCTTCGAGGCGAGGAGGGGCGCGACGGACGATCTTACCGAGGGGCTGATAGGCGCCATAGCCGAGGTCCGGGAGAGGCTTAGGACCGAGAAGAACTACGTGCTCTCCGACATGATCAGGGACGAGCTGGCCAAGGTCGGCGTTTCCCTCCTTGACACGGCGGAGGGGACGAGATGGAAGGTAGCGCGGCGCTAGGCTGAGAGCGACACCTTTTTCTTGAACCCCCTGTTTTAATGGAAACCTCAGCGGGTGGTCTGTCAATGGGGACTGATAGGGAGCGTATCCAGGTGAGAGGCAACTTGGGCGTCATGATGCTTACCTCCGGGATATGGACCTTCGGGGGTCAGCTGGCCTGGCCCTTCAGGTCCCTCTACGTCCTGAGCCTGGGGGGCACCTACTTCGACATAGGCCTCATATCCGCCATCGGATCGGTCTTCGGGGTCCTCCCCTCCTTCCTGGGCGGATACCTGGCCGACACATTGGGCAGGAAGAAGATGCTCTACTCCATGAGCTTCCTGCTCGCGGTGAACTCACTGATCTACTTCGCTGCGCCCACTTGGCACTGGCTCATACTCGCCACGGCCGTCGACTCAATAGCCTCGGGTCTCAGGGGTCCCGCGTTCAACGCCCTAGTGGCCGACTCCACCATCCAGGAGAGAAGGGCGGAGAGCTACGCTCTGTTGAACATAGTGCCCCCGCTCTTCGGGATCTTTTCCCCTTACATCATCGGCGTCTACATGGACAGGTGGGGCGTCCTCCCCGCCCAGAGGGCCGCCTTCCTCGTCCTATTCGGAACATCGATGATCGCCTCCTTCATGAGGTTCAGGTTCATCAGCGAGACCCTCCCGGAGGAGGAGAGGGAGCAGGTCCGCCCCTCCCAGGTGCTGAGGGAGACCTTCACTGGGATCAGGGAGACGACGGGGGTGATGTCGAGGCAGCTCTGGGTGCTCACGGCGATGGGGGTGCTATTCGGGGTCGCCACGGCCATCGGCAGCTCCTTCTACGTGACCTACGCCACCGGAGACGTGATCCACCTCACCAACGCCCAGTGGGGCTTCATCTCCACGGTGAACATGGTGATCAACACCCTGGTCACCCTCCCCTTCGCCCGCCTCTCCGACCAGCGGGGGCGGCGGGCGCTAATACTCCTCTCCCTGGCGCTGACGCCCCCGGCCATCGTCGCCTTCGTCCTCTCCGAGGGCTTCACACAGGTCCTGGCGGTAAACATCTTCCTCACAGTCCTGGGCAGCATGGGAGGCGCGGCTAGCCAAGCCCTCTTCGTCGACCACAGCCCAAGGGACCACAGGGGCAGGATAAACGCCCTCTGGAGCGTTATGGGCACAGTGCAGAACTTCAAGTGGGGGGCGGCCTCGGGCTCCATCATTGGCGCGGTTGGCAGCTTACTCGGGGGCTACCTCTACGGCAACGTATCAATGGCCCTCCCCCTCTACCTCAACGCCGGGCTCATCGGCGTCGCCGCGTTGATCGGCGTCGCGATGCTGAGGGAGCCCGAGAGGAAGACGGGCTAGCCAAACGGGTTTAAGCCGGCGCCCCACAATTTCCCTTGATGGAGGGCCTCTTCAACTTCTACGGTGCACTGTCCGACCTGCTTTATCAGGTGCCAGAGGGGAGGGTCACCACGGCCGAGATCTTGGCGGACGCCCTGGGTGACTCCGCCGCTCGCAGGGCAGTCCTCGAGGCGATGAGGGCAGGCCCTCTGAATGAGCACTCCCCCAGGGTTCTGGACGAGCCCTCTGGAGCCCTCTCACCATTCAACGATTTCGAGACGGCCCACCCCCTGAGGGGTCTTGCAGAGCTTCAGAGGAGTCTCTCGGCCCGGGTCGTTGAGGAGGACGCCTTCGACTCGACCGCGCTAGTGGCTGGCGTTGACGCTGCCTACTCCGAGGACGGGGCGTTCGGGGCATGCGTCGTCGTCGACGAGGATCTCCGCGTTGTTGAATCTTTTTCCGTGTCTCTTGAGGCCGGGTTCCCGTACGTACCGGGTTACCTCGCCTTCCGGGAGGCCCCCGTTGTGATGTTGGCCGCGAGGTCTGTGGCAGAGTATGGCGTCCTCCTGGTAAACGGCCACGGAGTCGCTCACCCCCGGGGATGCGGCCTCGCCTCCTTCGTTGGTGTCGAGCTCGACGCCCCCACCGTGGGAGTCGCGCGAGGACTCTTAGTGGGGGAGGTGGGGGTCTCGCGGGGCGGCTGGGCCCCCGTCGTCCACCTGGGTGATGTGGTCGGCGCAGAGCTCCGGGCGGAAGGCTTGTCTCCCATCTACGTCTCGGTGGGCCACCGCGTCTCACTGCCGTCATGCGTAGAGATCGTCAGGGGGCTCAGGGTCGGAGGGGGCCTCCCAGAGCCGCTGAAGATCGCCCACGTGATGGCGGAGGAAGCTAGGAAGAGGGCTCCGAGCTAGGCCGCTCAAGTTTTAATGTTCCAGGGCAAGTTCTGTCCAGTGATTCTCATGAGCGGCTGGTCCGAGGCGAAGACCTCCGCGGTCAGGCGGATAGATGAGAGCGCTGCTCTGATGGCGGAGATGAGTGAAACCATCTTCGAGTGGGCTGAGCCCGGCCTAAGGGAGTACAGATCGACCTGGCTCCTGGTCGACTATCTCTCGGAGAAGGGTTTCAGGGTCGAGGAGGGTGTGGCTGGCATGCCCACCGCCTTCACGGCTGAGTGGGGAGAGGTGGGTCCCGTTCTGGGGTTTTTCGCCGAGTACGACGCGACCCCCGGTCACTCCCAGAGGGCGGTCCCCTACGAGGACCCAGCCGTGCGACACGGCCCGGGCTTCACGGACGCCCACAACATGATAGGGGTGGCCTCCTGCGTGGCGGCTGTGGCCCTCAGCGATGCTGTCTCTGAATTTGGCCTGGAGGCACATATAAGGCTGTTTGGGACGCCGGCGGAGAAGCTCTGCGTGGGGAAGCCCTCATGGCCCGGGACGGCCTCTTCGACGGCCTGGACGCCCTCCTCGCCTGGCATCCCGGGGGCCCAACCACCGTCCTAGGGGAGGTCTGGCCCCTCGCCTACAGGAGCGCGCTCTACAGCTTCAGGGTGGAGAAGGCGGCGGGCGGGACGAGCGGCGACGTGAGCTATCCCGGGGCCCTGGCGCGGCCGTCATGATATACAACAACGTCAACCTCATGAAGGAGCACATGCCCGCCCTCATGCGGAGGGGCGGCAGCATCAACGAGTTCGTCATGACCGGCGGACAGGCCACCGTGGCGACGCCCGAGTTCAGCCAGATCGTCTACTGCTGGAGAACCCAGAGCCTCTCCGACCAAGAGGAGGTCGCTAGGATCGTCGACAGGTGCGCCAGGGGGGCGGCCCTGGTGGCCGACTGCTCCGTGGAGAGCCGGCTAATAACGGCGGTCCGGACGGGACTCCCCAACTCTGTTCTCACCGAGGCGATGATGGCCAACCTCAGGGAGATAGGACCTCCCAGGCACGGAGAGGAGGACGTCGAGTTCACCAGGGAGATCCAGCGGAACCTCGGCCTCGAGCCCATAGAGCAGCCCTACTACGAGTCCATCACCGAGCCCGAGGACGCCTACGACGGCTTCCACCCGGCGGACGACGTAAACGAGTTCACCTGGCACGCCCCCTCGGCCCGCCTCTACGTGAGCAAGTCCCTGACGCCCGTGCCCGGGTACAGGTACCCCAGGTGGGTCGCCTCGGCCCTCTGCGGGACCGGAGCCAAGCACAGGATGAGGGAGACGGCCGCGAGGGTGATGGTCGCTACCGCTCTGGACCTGATCGAGCGCCCTGAGTTGCTCGCGAGAGCGAGGGAGGAGTTCGAGAGAAGGAGGGGGGAACGCCTTGAGAAGCCCCTTGTACCGAGGGGTCTCAGCCCCCCGGTGGACCTGAGGTGGCCGGAGTGGGTGGCAAGGCCGGGCCCCGAGTGGTGGATACCACCATAACGCCTAAAATCCACCGCCCACCCCCTGATACGAGTGGCCGCGGATGAACAGGGTCGCAGAAGGAGTGCAGCAGCTCGAGATCCCAATGAGGCACAACCCCTTGGGGAAGACGTACTCGTACCTCCTGGAGGAGGCGAGGACGCTCATTGACACGGGGGTCCCGACTGGGGATGCCTACGCCGCCCTTGAGGAGCAGCTGGGGGCAGTGGGGCTCCGGGTCTCCGACCTTGAGAGGATAATAGTCACCCACATGCACACCGACCACATCGGCCTCATCGAGCGCATAAGGGAGAGAGCCGACGTCCGGGTCATCGCCCACGCGGAGGCCGTGAGGATCCAGAGGCGCTGGGCCGAGATGAGGGAGACCGCTAGGGAGGCGATCAGGTCGGAGATAGAGCTCCTCGGCGGCAGAGGCTTCCTCAGGGTCTTCAGCCAGCTGGAGAACGCCATGAGGAGGCCCCGGTGGAGGCTGGACGTGGACGAGACGATTGAGGACGGTGCCATCCTGGAGCTGGAGGGCTCAAGGCTGAGTGCGATCTGGACTCCGGGCCACTCCAGGGAGCACGTCTGCCTCCACGACGCCGATAGGAGGATACTCTTCTCCGGGGACCACGTCCTCCCCAAGATAACGTCCCACATAAGCCACCACACCTTCATGGAGGGAGACCCCCTCGGAGAGTACCTGGCGGCCCTCGAGAAGGTGAGAGCCCTCCCGGTGGACCTGGTTCTCCCAGGCCACGAGTGGTCCTTCCGCGACCTCAGCGGCAGGGTCAGGGAGCTGAAGGCCCACCACGAGAGGCGCTGCGGGGAGATCCTGAGCTCGCTGCGCTCCGGAGGGAGGAACGTCTTCGAGATCTCCTCGACGATCTCATGGGACAGCAAGCCCTGGCCCGAGATGGAGTTCTGGACGAAGAGAATGGCGGCGGCAGAGACCTACGCCCACATCGTCTACCTGAGGAACCGGGGCAGGGTGCGAGAGGAGCTCAGGGACGAGGTGCTGATCTACTCCCGGGCGTGACGGACTACCTCCAGACCTTAACACCCTTCTCGTTGAGGTACTTGGCGGCCAGCTCCGCTATGTCGGGGGCGCTGAAGGGCACCCTCATCTCCTTGATATGGATGACGATCTCCCTGTAGGATATCTCCGAGGCCTCCCTGCTGGATACGAACTGGTCGAGGATCGTCTGAGCCACCTCCTCGGCCACCCTGTACTTGGGGCTGAGCATCTGGTAGTGGAGCTTCAGGGCCCTGGAGATCTCCTGGGTCGACGCCGCCTCCAAGGACCAGACGGTAGGCCTGGGACCACCCTTCGAGTTCTTCACTTTGGAGACCTTGAGGGCGGGGACGATGATGCCCAGGGCCCTCATCCTCTTCATCGCCCTGTAGACCGTGGCCTCGGGCTGGTTGAGCTCGTTCTGGAGGACCCAGGCCGTCGCAGCACCGTGGAGGCAGAAATAGAGGAAGGTCTCCGCGACCGCCGATGACGAGAAGATCTTCTCACTGAAGGAGAGCAACTCCTGTATGTTCTTGAGCGTAGTTGCCAGGTTGTTCTCCTCGTTTAATAATAATAACTCGCGGTATACCTCTACGTACTTACCGAAGTTGCTCTCACCACGTGAAAATTTGGCGAAGTTTTTATCCCTGAAGCGCTTATTAATCGTCACCACCATATCCTGATCGAACCTCGTCCCCAAAACTCGCCCTCAACGCGGCGGAGTATCATCCCATGCGATATTCTTATAAGATTACTTGTTAACATGTAAACAAGTAAACATTCCCGACCTGTGGACGTGTTAAGACCTTGCCAAGAAAGACCGTCGCCATCCGGGGGCTCGACACGGAGCTCTACCACGAGGTCTTCTCGATGGCGAAGAAGGACGGCAAGAGGGTGGCCGAGGTGGTCAACTACGCGCTGCAGGCCTTTCTCAACGGGGACTACGATTCTAACGGGAGCGAGAACGGCGGGAACGGGAACAGTTCAAAGTTCGTCCTCAGGAACAACGGGGATATCTCCCTCTCCAAGAGGGACATCGTGAGCCTGAGGAAGGAGGTGGGGGCCTTCCAGATAGAGACCTCAGGCCACCTCTTCTTCGAGAACGACCTGGACAAGGAGACGCTGGCCAGCATAGACAAGATAGTCGTCCACGACGGGACCATGGAGGTCCCGAAGGGCCTCTTCCCGCAGTTCCTTATTAAATCCGAGATCTACGGTAAGATAGAGAAGTATTGACCTCCTCTGAACAGGCTCCCATCCGCATGATGGGAGTCGAGGACGGCAGCTTCCAGGCTGACGACAGGTCGACGCCCCAGCTATCACTTCTTTGCTGCATCGAGATGTGCTCAGGAAGGGTGGAGGCGGTGAGGCTGACCAGGGTCGAGGTCGATGGCTTCGACGCCACTGAGAGGCTCCTGGGGCTTCTCGAGGGCGTTGATGTCGACGTAATAATTCTGGGCGGGATAACCTTCGCCGGGTTCAACATGGTGGATCCGGCGGCAGTCAACAGCGCGACGGGCGTCCCGGTGATCGTCTACTCCGGGAAGAAGCCCGACAACGAGGAGATGCTCAGGGCCCTGAGAAGGCACTTCCCGGACTGGGAGAGGAGGTGGAGAGTAGTCGAGGGCCTTGGAGAGATACACTCAATGATGCCGCGTAAATATGAGCCTCCTATCTACTTTGAGGTCTTGGGGGCTTCACCCGAATGGGCCGAGGAAGTTCTGAGAAATGCGGCGATCATCAGCAGGATCCCCGAACCGGTGAGAGTTGCTGGGCTCGTCGCGAGGGGGCTCAGCCCAGCATCTTGAAGTCGTACTCTATGACCTGGTGGGTCTGGAGGTCAACTATGGGAGCGACCCCGACCGTGGGCTCCAGATCGACCTTTTTCTGGAAGGGGGTCTGCCCCTGCCAAGAGCCCGAGGCGATGAGGGTGGTGCCCTTATACTTGCTCGTGCCATGGACGTGAATGTGTCCCATCTGGAAGACGTCGGGGACTGAGGAGATGACGAGCCTGTCCTCCTTCTCGGGCGCGATTGGGGTAGAGGCGCCGTAGGTGGGGGCGACGTGGCGGCACCTGAGAAGCAGCTCCACTCCGTCTAGGGGCTTGTGGAAGTCCATGCCGGGTATGGAGGCGAGGATCTCGTCCAGAGACTTCCCGTGGCAGACGAAGGCCTCGACACCGCTCATCTGTATCCTGCTCGGGTTGTCGAGGAGGTGGAACCTATCATCTCCCTGGAAGGCCTCTGCATACTCCCCGGATATAGGAGGCTGCGGGAGGCTCTTCCTGACCGCGTCGTGGTTTCCGGGTATGACTATGACCTCCACGTAGTCGGAGAGCTCGGAGAGCATGAGGTAGGCAGCCTCGTACTGCTTCCTCACGTCCTTTATCTCCAGCTCCTCCATCTGCTCGGGGTAGACGCCTATCCCGTCCACCAGGTCGCCGGCCACGACGAGGTACTTGACCCTTCCCGCGAGGTCCCTGGCTGCGGGCGGCCCAATCTCCCTGTTCATCCACCTGATGAACTTGGTGAAGAGCTCCCTCCTGAAGTGGTCGCTGCCTATGTGGACGTCGGCGAGGAAGACTCCGCAGAGGGGGTCTTTCGACCTGTTTGGAGGCCTGCTGGGGATGTCGGGCCAGATGAAGTCGTTCACCACGAGGAGGTCCTGCTTGATCTTGAGGGCGTCGACACAGATCACCTGGTCCACCAGAAGCGAGAGGCCCCT
>Ga0209427_10004329_pt1 | contig 16412 bp, 16 predicted proteins | sample DeeMarSWOR136_30_FD_187465 | JGI IMG/M metagenome (GOLD analysis project Ga0209427, IMG submission 187465) | Marine sediment microbial communities from White Oak River estuary, North Carolina - WOR-1-36_30 (SPAdes) (version 2) | ecosystem: Environmental > Aquatic > Marine > Intertidal zone >...
CCGCGCGAAACCCGCCTTACGCAGGTCCTCGAATACCGCCAGATACTCCCCCTTCCGGTCCCTTACCAGTGGCGCCATAATCATAATCCGCTTTTTCTCGGGAATGCCCATGACCGCGTCGGCAATCTGCTGCACCGTCTGTCTGGCTATCTCCCGTCCGCACTTGGGACAGTGCGGGTGCCCCACCCTGGCAAAAAGAAGACGCAGGTAATCGTAGACCTCGGTTACCGTCCCCATTGTCGACCGCGGGTTCCTCCCCGGCCCCTTCTGGTCTATGGAAATAGCCGGGCTCAGCCCCTCGATGTAATCGACCTCGGGCTTTTCCATCCGCCCCAGAAACTGCCGGGCATAGGCGGATAGCGACTCCATGTACCGTCTCTGCCCCTCGGCATAGATGGTATCGAACGCCAGCGAGCTCTTCCCCGACCCTGACACGCCGGTAATGACCACCAGCTTGTCCCTGGGAATGGTCACATCTATATTCTTCAGGTTATGCTCACAGGCACCCTTGACAATTATGGAATCTAACGGCATACCCTATCCCCTTCTTAACATAACTCGAAAAACAATTCCACGCCTGTTTACACTCGAATTGTTTCCTGAATTTTTTGTTTTCAGTACTTATAATTGTATCACTCGGACTAAACCCTCACAAGCTTACCATCGTTGGCACCCCGAAAGATTCACATCAAAACGCGGAGAATTCAGAGCCTGTGAAAGTTAGTGGTTGGAATGGCAGGCACATCCCATGTAATGCCCACCCGTCTTTGAATATCGCCTCGGAGCACTTATGACACGGTTCCCACTACCAGTTGCCGGTCAATCAGGTCGACGTATGTGTATGCAGGCGCCGTAACTATGCCATCTTTGTTGAGAATTACTCTTACTGCCTCATTGGCCGCCAGGATTGAAGCCAATCCCGCCCCCACGCTGTTACTTGGCCCCGGCCTTTTCCCTTCCATTATCTCCTGGGCGATGTCCGGTGGGAATGTCGCCGCGTATGAAGGCAATACCGGAGCCAGACTTTCCAGCGGCACCTTCAACTTCTCCCTGTCATTCAGGTCAATGTCTGAAGGCAGCTTGTTGTACTCTTCTATAGTACACCCTTTCGGGTCGAATACCACCGCAATCGCCCCGAACCCTATTGTGATAACGGAAATACAATATATTCCCCTCCCCCTAGCTGCCCTCTGTAGAATAATTGACTCCCTGAATGCGGTAAAATCCATTTCATCGATAACCAGATCACAATCACCAACAAAGGCACTGGCGTCATCCTCGGTTTTTATCCCGCTGTCACTGTAGCTTATATTGGCTTGCGGATTGATATCTTTTATATTCTGCAGGACCACTTCAGTCTTATTCTGCCCCAGATTGAGCATTGATGAGGCAAACTGCCGGTTTAGGTTACTCTCTTCAAAAGCCTCGGGGTCGGTAATCTTGAGCCGCCCCACACCCAGCCTTACCAGTCGCTCCACCAGCAGACCGCCAACCCCACCCAGCCCCGCAACTCCTACAATCGCTTTCCGCAGCTTGTTCTGCCCTTGTTCAGTAATAAACCCCAAGTTTCTGGAAAAGATTGCCTTGTATAAATCGTCCGTAGTCAATTTCCCACCTTCTCTCGACGCTACTCTGAATTCTTCGGGTTAGCTTCTAATTAAACAGATTTGCTGAGTCTAAACCAGTTAAAGGATAGTTTAAGCGTCATTTTAGGTTGCATGGTTGGGCTTGTCAACCTTCCGATTATGCACCTCCCGCGTATTGTCATGTTTCAGCAATCGTGTCTCCGTTGACACCAGAATAACTTAGCTGTAACATAGTGCCGAGAAATACCATGCTGGCTAAGGTAATAAGTTGCGCTATTGTCGGGCTGGATGGGGTTATCGTTGAGGTTGAGGTAGATATTTCACCGGGTTTGCCTTCATTTACCATCGTCGGTTTGCCGGATGCCGCTGTTCAGGAAGCCAGGGAGCGGGTAAGAGCCGCCATAAGAAACTCCAACTTTACCTTCCCCACAAAGCGTATCGTCGTTAATCTCGCCCCCGCCAACCTCAAGAAAGCCGGCCCGGCCTATGATTTACCCATCGCCGTCGGTATTCTTCTCGGCTCCGAGCAGGTATTCGCCGATGTTACTCAGACCATCTTACTTGGTGAACTATCGCTGGATGGTAGCCTTCGCCACACCACTGGCATCTTGCCCATGGTCGCCGCCAGCCATGAGAAAGGGTTCTCTACCACCATCGTGCCGGACGCCGATGCCAGAGAGGCATCATTGGTCGAAGGCGTTAAAATCATCCCCTTTACGTCATTATCCCAGTTGGTAGGCTACCTGCGCGGAGAGATACCGGCACCGGAGCATGAATCGGAAAAAGTCGATGAATACCCCCCACCGGATACATCAATGACTGACCTGGCATATGTAAAAGGTCAGGAACATGTGAAGAGGGCTCTGGAGATAGCTGCCGCTGGCGGACACAACGTCATAATGATTGGCCCCCCTGGAAGTGGCAAAACTCTGCTGGCACGTTCGCTCCCCTCAATATTACCACCAATGACTAATGAAGAAGCCCTGGAGGTTACCAAAATCTACAGCGTCAGCGGTCTCCTGCCATCGGATACCCCCTTAATGACACACCGGCCCTTCCGCTCTCCCCACTACACTACCTCAAACGTTGGCCTGGTGGGTGGTGGACACTGGCCAAAACCGGGCGAAATTAGCCTGAGCCATCGGGGAGTCTTGTTCCTTGATGAACTCCCTGAGTTCGGTCATTCCCTACTTGAGGTATTGCGCCAGCCTATGGAGGACAAGATGGTTACTATTAGCCGCGCCCAGGGCAGTGTTACCTTTCCGTCGAACTTCATGCTGGTGGGTGCTATGAACCCATGCCCCTGCGGCTATTATGGCGACCCATTCAAAGAATGTACCTGCTCGTCCAGTGTGGTTTCCCGCTATCAAAAGCGTATCAGTGGCCCCTTTATAGACCGTGTAGACATCTTCGTTGAGGTGCCTCGCATTGACTATGAAAAGCTGGCTGACGATAGGCTGGGAGAAAAATCGACCAAGGTTCAGGCACGGGTTAAAGACACCCGCCTCCGACAGCATGAACGCTTCAAAGGGACCAGACTAACCTGCAACGCCGAAATGACCCCGGCCGAAGTAAGAGAGTTTTGCCAGGTAGAAGAATCGGCACAGAGCCTGCTGAAAGCCGCCATGAAACAGCTTTACCTGTCAGCCCGTGCCTTCCACCGTGTTCTAAAGCTAGCCCGGACTATCGCCGACCAGGAAAATAGCGATATCATTAAAGCCCCCCATATAGCCGAAGCCATTCAATATAGACCGAGAAGCCTATTATAGATGTCTAACTCTTGGCAGGAAAGGACCTATTATCAATAATGGAAACCACAGCCGAAGTTAAAACCACATCCCAGAGAAGGCCAGATTTAGATTGGCTTAGAGTACTGGTAGTACTCATGCTTATCCCCTTTCATACCGCTATGACCTTTGCTCCCTATCCCTGGTACCTCAGAAACGACGAGACTAACCTTGCTACTATGGCGCTTATTGCTGTTCTTGACCAGTACCATATGGAGTTGCTCTTCTTAATTGCTGGTGCCGCTACCTGGTTCTCCCTCGGTGTTCGATCATGGAGCACCTACCTGCTTGAAAGGCTGAAGCGGCTGGTCGTCCCCCTCATATTCGGCATGCTTATCCTCGTTCCGCCGTGCTACTGGGTTGTTGCCAGACATTTCTATGGTTATGACGATTCCTTCTTGCAGTGGTATAAGGACTTCGTGCTTAACAGGACCCTTCCCTTTCGAGGTGATTTTGCCGCCGGTGCTCTCTGGTTCCTCTGGTATCTCGTCTTCTATACCTTCCCGTTGATGCCTTTCTTCCTGCTTATCCACCGAAAATGGAAGGACAACCTTATCCCACGTCTGGCTGCTTTCTTCGAAAAGCGGGGAGCCATTTTCCTGCTCGTTATTCCCATTGCCCTTGTGGAAATCTATTCCACCCGTGTTATCACCGGCGATTTTAAAATATTCTATTATGTGTTGTTCTTTGTCTATGGCTTCTTCCTCTTCTCTAGCCTGCGGTTTCAGCGTGGTATAGATAAGAGCGGACCGATTGCCCTCTTTTTTGCCGCTGCTACTATTACGCTGTACATGCTCCTCGTTTTCCCCGATTGGCGCCAGGCTATCCTCGGTCCTGCTTTCTGGACCAGATTCAGAGGCGAACCCGGTACATGGGGATTTATCATGTTCCGCATTCTCATCAGCTTCACTACGTGGTTCTCAATTATAGGTATCCTCTATCTGGCAAGGAAGTTCCTGAATTTCAGTAATAGATTCCTCCGGTATGGTAACGATGCCGTCCTGCCCTACTACATCATCCACTCTACACCTATAGCTTTGATAGGCCTCTATGTGGTGCAATGGAATATGGATGTATTACCCAAATATGTTATTAATACCATACTGGCATTCATAGCAACCGCTGTCATTTACGAGCTGGTTAAGCGGCTAAATGTTACACGATTTCTGTTCGGTATGAGACTGAGGAAGAAGCCGGCTAGAGAAGAGTCACCTGCTGCACAATGATTACCTGAAAAACAGGGCCAAACGGACTGAGGTGGAGAGCTTATTAGCCTCCCCGACATTTGATTATTTTATCTAATTTGATTTGCAAAATACTGCGGACTGCTATAATATTCTACTGGATTAAAATAAAAGGAGGGCAAAAATGAAAATAGAAGACATCAAGACTATCGGGGTAATGGGTGCCGGCGTCATGGGTGGTGGTATTAGTCAGACTGCAATACTTGCCGGCTACAATGTTGTCTGTCGCGACCTGACGGACGAAATCCTCGCCAACACGAAGGACACAATCATTAATGGTCGGTTTGGCCTGAAGGGTGGCGTCGAACGAGGTAAGCAAACCCAAGAGGAGATGGACCAGGCTCTGGCACGCCTCACTCTGACGACAAAGGTTGAGGACTTGAAGGATTGCGACCTTATCATTGAGGCGATAGGTGGTGGTGATGCCGGTGGCTTGGAAAACAAACCGTTAAAGCTTAAAGTATTTGGGGAAATTGACAAGATAGTCAAGAAAGAAGCCATTTTTGCCAGCAACACCTCAATGTTTACCATTGCTGACCTGGCAGCAGCAACGGAACGCAAGGAACTGTTTATTGGGATGCACTGGTTCAGCCCGGCCAACATCATGAGAGTGGTCGAGATAATATGGACTGCGGACACTTCGGAAGATACAATACAGACGATAGAGGCACTCTGCGACAAGTTGGGTAAGGTCCATGCCCGGGTGAAGGATGTACCCGGGGACACCGGCTTTGTGGGCAACCGCATCTTTGGTGCTGCCGGACGAGAGGCAAGGAAGATTGTTGAAGACGGAATCGCTACGGCAGAGGACGTCGACAAGATCATGATGGGCGGATTCAACTGGCCGGCAGGACCCTTGGGAATGGGAGCAGGCGCGCGTGCCGGTTGGAGGTAAACCGCGAGCTTTGCCAGGAATCAAGGCTGGCACGGTTCGGCTACCAGATAATGGCTAGCCGGTATGGTATTTTATTCAGCGTTATCGACCAAAGGAGAGGTAACAAATGAAAATCGAAGACATCAAGACTATCGGGGTTATGGGCGCTGGTGTCATGGGCGGTGGCATTAGCCAGACGGCAATCCTTGCTGGGTACAATGTTATCTGCCGTGACCTTACCGACGAAATTTTGGCGAAGGCGAAAGACACAATTATTAATGGTCGGTTTGGTCTGAAAGGTGGTGTCGAACGCGGTAAGCAGACTCAGGAGCAGATGGACCAGGCTCTGGCACGCCTCACTCTGACCACAAAGGTCGAGGACCTGAAGGATTGCGACCTTATTATTGAGGCGATAGGTGGAGCTTCTCCGCAGGAAATTGAGAATAAACCGCTAAAACTGAAGGTCTTTACTGAGTTGGACCAGCTGGTCAAGAAGGAGGCTATTTTTGCCAGCAACAGCTCTCGCTTTACCATCGCCGACCTTGCCGCGGTGACCGACCGCAAGGACCGCTTTATTGGAATGCACTGGTTCAGTCCGGCCAATATCATGAAGCTGGTAGAAGTGATTTACACTGCGGATGTCAAAGAAGAGGTAATACAGCTTTTAGAAGAACTCTGCAAGAATTTTGGTAAGACGAGTGTACGTGTTAAGGATGTGCCCGGTGATACCGGCTTCATCGGTAATCGCATCATGGGTTCCGCCAGGCGTGAAGCACAAAAAATTGTTGAAGAAGGAATCGCTACAGCCGAAGACGTAAATACCGCTATGATGCTTGGATTTAACTGGCCGGTGGGACCGCTACCGCTGGGAGGCCCCAGCGCCAGAAGTGGCTGGCAGTAAACGACCGGTTAGAAAGCAAACATCCGGAATAGTAATGCTTCACGACGTCTCATTGCTGGAAAAGATTCGTCACTTTGAGTGACTGAGCCTGAGCTGAGTCCGGATACAATTACAGTTGCCGCTCCTGCATCAGTCAACAGGAGCGGCAACCTTCTTCTTCGATAAATCTCAGCCGGTCAGCCACAAAATCCCTGCCGTGATAGCTATAGCCGCTCCGACAGCGATTGCTATCCAGCCGCCCACCTTTAGCGACCCCGGTTCAGGCCGCTTTGGCCAGTGTGAAAAGAACTCCCGTAGGTCCTTACGAGTAACGAGAGAATTGTAGTAACTCTTTTCTTCTCTCTTGCCCCAGATAACCGTGCCAAGACCAAGAACCATGAAAACCAGACCCACTACCGTCAGTACAAAAGCACCCTGATTTTCCATACCTTACCACCTGTGCAGGAGCCTACTCAATTACAACTACCGACCTTTTAGAACTGTACTCAGGTAAACCAGAGACCACGCTCTATTTATGGGAGTTTTGGTGGTCCAGTAAAATTGTCTTACTTGACCTCAACGGTAGCACCGGCTGCTTCCAGCTTCTCCTTCATAGCCGCTGCCTCTTCTTTGTTAACTCCCTCTCTGACAGGTTTGGGTGCACTCTCCACAAGGTCCTTTGATTCCTTTAAACCCAAAGTGGTCAATTCACGGACCGCTTTAATCACACTGATCTTGTTAGCGCCAAAATCTTTAAGAATTACACTGAAGTCAGTCTTCTCCTCCTCTTCCTCAGCGGCAGTGCCCTCGACTGGCCCTGTCGGAGCCGCCACCGCCACCGGCGCGGCCGCACTAACACCAAACTCAGTCTCTAGAGCCTTTACCAGCTCCGCCAGTTCAAGCACGGTCATGTTCTTGATAGCTGTCATAATATCGTCAAGCGCTGTTCCCTTCTTCACCTTCGTTGCTTTAGCAGTAGTTTTATCCGCAGCAGCTTTAGCCGCCTTGGGCTTTTCAGCCACCTCTTCCGCAGCAGGTTTTTGTTTTCCTTCTGCTTTGGGCTCTTCTGCCGCCTTTTCTTCAGGAGGTTGCTGTGTTTCCTCTACCTCTTTCTCTGCTGACGGCTGTTCTGCCTCTTCTGCCTTTTCTTCTTCAGCTTTCTGTTCTTCCTGTACTTTTTCTTCTGTCATTCTATACTCCCTCTAATTGTTTGATTCTAGCCTGCAACACCCCCGTAAGCCCCCTTAGAGGGTTTGCCAGACAACCCACCAGAGCCCAGAAGGGACTTTGCATACCTCCTACAACCTTGGCGAGTAATACCTCTCTTGATGGTAAAGTTGCAAGGGTGGTAACATCCTCTGCAGTTAGTATTCTATCTGCCAGGAACCCGCCCTTAATACTCACACTTGCTCCGGAAGAGCGAATGTATTCTGCTATCACCTTGGCTGGTTCAGACAGAACACCATAGCCGAAAGCAATAGCTACCGGACCCTCAAAGGAATCTACCAGATCATTCCTGTCTGCCCTTTCCGCAGCAAACCGGGCTAGGGTATTTTTTATTACTTGATATTTGCTGCCTATCTCCTGCAATCTGCGCCGCAGAGCAGTTATCTCAAGGGTTTTTAGTCCCCGGTAATCGGTTAATATGCCAATACTGCAATTGGCAATCTCGTCCTGCAACTTCTCAATAATCTGCGCCTTCTTTTCTCTGGACATTTTCTCTCACCTGTTATCCTGCTTAATTATAACGCCTATTTAAAAACAAGGTCCTCATGCCCGCCGCACGAGGACCTTTTATTTTACCTCTCCGGACCTTACATCATTCACTCTGGATGCAAGGTACTGTTTATCCAGTAAAATTTTCTCCTCGGCAGGCATATCGCTTTAAGCCTTAATCGGCACCCACCATCTTAGGACATATTCAGTTCTGTACGTTATTATACTATATCTTTTCCTTATTATCTAGTCCCTGCATCCCCAGATAGAAATTGCACAGGTAAAAGAGCCTGGTGCGCCTCCTAGGTTATGGGTTACCCCTAGCTTGGGATTCTTTATCTGCCGGGGACCGGCCTTGCCCTGAAGTTGTTTATATACTTCGTAGATCATCCGTATACCGCTGGCACCGATCGGGTGACCAAAGCATTTAAGCCCGCCATCAGTATTGACTGGCAGACCTCCTTCAAGCGTAAAGAAGCCGGATTCAATGTCCTCCTTGGCCTTTCCCCTGGGACTCCACTGCATATCCTCGTATATAATCAACTCGGTGATACTGAAACAGTCGTGTACCTCGGCACAGCTCACTTCCTCACGGGGATTCTTTATCCCAGCCGCCTCGTAGGCCATATTGGCAGCGTTTACCGTTTCGTCAAAATGAGTAAAATCATAATAATCACGGAGTTGCCCCTGCCCGCCGCCAACCGCCAGTCCGAAACCTTTGATTAATATGTAGTCATCCCTGAATTTCTTGGCATTTTCGGGAGTAGTTATAATAGCCGCCGCTGAGCCGTCACTAACTCCGCAGCAATCGTAGAGACCAAGGGGATAAGCCTGTATCGGAGCATTTATTGCCTGCTCAATAGTTATTTCCCTCTGGAAGTGTGCCTTTGAATTAAGGGAACCATTGTGGTGATTTTTAACGGCAATCATACCGAGGAGCTTCTTGCCCTCTTCATAACTCAATCCATACCTGTAAAAGTACCTGTTGGCTGCTAAGGCAAATTGAGCCGGTGGTGGCACCGGTGCCCCGATCTGCGCCGAAGGCTGTCCCCCTCCACCAGTAAGAAAGCCAACACCCGAGTCCTTTAATTTTTCCACTCCGGCTACTAGCACCAGGTCATAAATCCCGGCGGCTACTGCAAAACAGGCGTTCATCATGGCGTCTGTCCCGGTAGCACAGAAATTCTCAACCCTCGTTATGGGGATATACTCGGTCTTTATAGCATGTGCCAGCACCTGACCGGACATCTGGTTCTGAGTCCCCAGCCAGGCTGCCTGAATGTCCTTGGGCTCTACTCCGGCATCCTCAAAAGCCTCATAACAGGACTCCACCAGTAAATCATCTGTACCCGAGTCCCAGCGTTCCCCGAATTTGCAGCACCCCATGCCAATTATAGCGACTCTATCTTTTATACTCTGCACTTCCTCTCCCTCCTTATAATAATATCATTGTCTGATTTGTTACTCAGCTAATCTCTATTACTGAGCTTTGACTCTCCTAAAACCTTTTCGGTATAGCCTTCCAGTAATAATTATGCACACCACCTGAAGACCGTAGCTTCCTGAAGCTCATTTCCACCGGAGCTTCACACGTAACATCCTCAATTTCACGGTCGGTCATCATAAAAAGCCCTCTGCCACCGCCATCAAAATTGATTATGGTGATAGCCAGAGGTCGGTCGATACCGGGAACAAGGTAATCAAGAGAAAAGGTAAAAATCTTGCCCTTCTTATCGGCCAGCCTTACAGTCTCCCATTGGTCCTTGGTATGACATTTAGAGCATACTCGCTGTGGTGGATACTGAATCAGTCCGCAACTCAGGCATTTGGCACCGTGAAGCCGGTCAATCTCCTCTCGTTCCCGCCAGCGGGCAGAGATAGACGGAGGACCGCCATCAAGACCGCGCATGGCAGCACCTCGAACACCAACCGCCTTACTAATACGCTTGGCTTCCAGATTGCTTTTAATACCACGCTTGGGTCCGACCTTTTCTATCTCCTTGGTTACCTCTAAAAGATAGGCATCAGCTCCATCACCATAACTGGCTACCAGAATCCTGTCTCCAGGCTTAGCCTCCTCCAGAGCAGCAATGAGGAGCATTATGGAATAAGCCGCACCGGTATTGCCCATTCTCCCGAATAACGGGTCTTGAATCTGGGTCTCTGGGTCGAGCCCCAGCCTTCTGGCCATCTCACCATGCCTTCTGGGATTGGGACCGTAATAACAAGCCTTGGTAATATCTTTCGGGGTCAGGTTCAATTTCTGCATTAGTCCGGAAACCGCTTCCGGTAGAATTTTAAGATAACCTGTCTCCAGGACAAATCTGTCTTCCCATGTCCGAACACTCATGTCACCCTCGGCGCGCCACATATCCATCATTTCATCAGAGACAGAATAGCTACCAATTACCTCAGCAATAACGCTATCTCCGCTAAAAAGAAGAGCACCAGCACCATCGCCGGATAACTGCTCCACTTCACTTCCCGGAGCCCCCATACGGCAATCGGCAACCGTCACCATTATTTGCTTGGCTGACCCGGCGGCAATAGCATCAAGAGCTGACCTCATAGCCAGCGTACCCGCCCGCAGGGAGTTCGTGATATCATTGGTCAGGATGTTTCTGCCTAGGTCAACAGCCGCTGCTACTATAGACGCACCTTGCTTCTCTATATAGGGCGACGTTGTTGTGGCAAAAAACAACCCATCAACTGCACTTCGGTCTAAACCTTCGATACAGTCCATACCAGCCGCTACCGCCATCGTTAGGCTGTCCTCGTCAAAATTACCCACCGGTTTCTCTACAGGTAAGCCCCAGCCAGCGGTTTCCTTACCTAGCCTGTAACGTGGTATGTATGCACCATATGATGTAATACCTGCCATTTTTCCTCCTCAAGATTCATATTTAAACGGCCAGCGATGTTCTAGCCGCCAAGTTCAGGCAAAGTCAAATACAACCCATGAAGAGGGCTGGTATCAGCTCAAGCCGAAAACCAGCCCTAGTAGTAGCTAAACAGCTCTACGTCCTATAATTCATTACCGCAATCTAGATTGCTCAGCTATGCCCCTTCTAATCCAACAATGCCGACAAAAATAGCACAGCCAGCCGGACTACCACCCAGATTATGGGTCAGCCCTAGCTTGGGGTCCTTAATCTGTCGGGAAGGCATACCTGGATTCAGCATTTCATCTGCTTTACCCTGAAGCTGCTTGTACATCTCGTATAGCATCCGTATTCCACTGGCGCCAATCGGATGTCCGAAACACTTCAAGCCGCCGTCAGGCTGTACTGGCAGTTTGCCATCCAGGTCAAAGAATCCGTCTTCAATATCCCGCTGGACCTTCCCCACAGGACTGAACTGGAGGTCTTCCATGGTAACGGCCTCGGTGATAGAGAAACAGTCATGCACCTCGGCCATGCTTATCTGCTCACGGGCATTCGTTATACCTGCCTCTTTGTAGGCAGCTGCCGCCGCATGTCTGGTAGCTGGAACATAGGTGTAATCAAATTTAGTGTTGAAGTTACCATCGCGGGGAGCCATAGCAATCTGCAACGCCTTGGCAAACATAGGCGGTTCTTTACCCTTCCTCAAGTTCTTGGCTATCTCCGGTGTAGTAACAATGGCTGCCGCAGCACCATCGCTGACTCCACAGCAGTCATATAAGCCCAGAGGCCAGGCAATCATGGGGGCATTTAATATCGTCTCCATATCCACTTCCCTCTGGAAGTGGGCTTTCTTATTAAGAGCACCATTTTTATGGCTCTTCCAGGAGACTCTGCCTATCATATGCTTGCCTTCTTCGTAGCTCAGACCATATCGGTCGAAGTATGTAGTAGCCAGCATGGCAAACTGCGCTGGCGGTGGACCGGCGGCTCCTGCCAGCATTCCGTGACCGGGGCCCGGTATTCCTCCGTCGCTTAGACCACTGATTCCGCTATCCTTGAATTTGTCGACACCGAGTGCCAGCACGATGTCATAGATACCAGCGGCTACCGCGTAGCACGCATTCCTGAAGGCATCCGAAGCGGTAGCACAGGCGTTCTCAACCCTGGTAATCGGAATGTACTGAAGCCTTAGCGGTTCGGACAGTGTCATTCCGGTACTCCCGGTTGAGGTTCCTACCCAGCCTGCCTCTACGTCCTTCGGCTCTATTCCGGCATCCTCAAACGCTTCGTAAGCAGCCTCTACAATCAGGTCATTGGTACCAGCATCCCACCGCTCGCCAAATTTACTGCAGCCCATACCAGCAACGGCAACTCTGTCCTTAATACTTCCTGGCATCTTCTTTACCTCCTTATTTTAAAGTCTAATCCCTTACTGGCTTACATTTCCAGAAATAGTTGTGAACACCAGCCGCATACCGTACTTTCCTGAAGGTCATCTCCACTTCCATACCCACCTTGCACTCTTCGGGGTCACGGTCAACCATGTCAAACAGACCTCTACCGCCTCCCTTAAAATCAACAACTGTCCGTGTAGCCGGCGGATCAATACCGCCACCCAAATAATCATGGCTAAAACTGACCACCGTACCAGTCTTGTCGGAAAATTTGTATAATTCAAAATCATCCTTTGCCTGACATTCCAGGCAGACATGGGCACGGGTTGTGGAACTCAGGAACAGCTGAACGGTTCCGCATTTGTTGCACTTTACGCCGTAAAGAGGGAAACCAGTCCGGCGTTCTCTCCACTCGGCTGCCATAGAAACTCCAGAACCAGCCGGGCGGGACAGTGGTGACAACGAGACCAGATCTCGCCAGCGCAGGTATTTACCGTAGTTGTCAAGTGCCCTCTTTATTTCAAGATGACCCTTTATCCCCCGCCTGGCTCCAATCTTCTCATTTGCCTCGGTAACCTTGAATACAATGGCATCACAACCATTTCCCCAGGTCACCACCAGAATTCGATCACCTGCTTTAGCATTTTCCAGCGCTGCTACCAGCATCATAAAAGGCAGCGCTGCCCCGGTGTTACCTACTGTATCCAGTAATGGGTCCTGAACTTGCTCCGGCGTAAAACCCAGTGCCCTGGACAGGCCTCCCTGCGCCCTGGCGTTAGCTCCATATATACAGGCTTTGGCGATATCCTTTGGTTCCAGGTTACACTTTTGCATAACTCCCTTCACCACTTCACGAGGGATCTGGGTATAGCCTGCATCCCGACCAAACCGGTCCTCCCAGGAGCGGACGAAGTTATCCTCATGCCCCCTCCAGTAATCCACCAGGTCATCAGCTAATGTGTAGCTGCCTTCTATCTCCACCGCTACCCCGTTATTCCCGATGAGGAAGGCCGCGCCCCCGTCACCTAGGGCTTGCTCGTCCTCTCCGGCAGCACCCCCTAGCCGCGTATCGGCAATAGTCACCAGAATGCTGTTAAGAGAGCCTGAATTAATTGCATCCATGGCCGACATTAAGGCATTAGCACCTGCCCTGAGGCAATTGGCAAAATCGGTATTACGGGCATCCCGGCGAAAATCAAGAGCCGTGGCTACAATCGTCGAATTCAGCCTCTCTTTATAAGGTGCAGTGGTTGTAGCCAGGAACAGTGCATCCACTGACTTGGGGTCTACACCCTTCAAACAGTCTATGCCAGCGGCTACTGCTATCGTGACAGAATCCTCATCAATACCAGCTATCGCCTTCTCTCCGCGTCCTCCCCCACGCCCCCAAGCAGCATTAATCACGCTCCGGGGTAATCTGTAGTACGGGATGTACGCTCCGTACGATGTAATTCCTGCCATTTCTCCTCCTTATAGTACTATTTTTTTGCGCCGCAGGATATTATAGCATACTCCTTGCTGGGCATGCCCATTCTAATACTCACTATCAGACATTTCAACTGGGTGTCAAAGAAAGAGTGGGTTTCAAATCAAGCCTTATACCCGGTCCCATTGTAGTAGTCACGAACGCCGTCTTAACATACTGACCTTTAGCACCGCTGGGTTTGGCTTTTACTACAGCATCCACCACTGCCGCCAAATTATCCAGCAACTTATTATCATCAAAGCTAACCTTACCCAGCGGTACATGAATGATAGCCGTTCTGTCCAGCTTAAATTCTACCCGACCCTTACGTGCATCACCTATCGCCCTGGGCAGATCATCTGCCGCTACGACTGTCCCTGACTTGGGGTTAGGCATCAGTCCTCTCCTCCCTAAAATCCTGCCCAGCTTCCCTACCTTACTCATCATATCAGGGGTGGCAATAGCCATATCAAAATCCAGCCAGCCCTCTTCAATCTTTTTCGCTAGTTCATCACTACCCACAAAATCAGCCCCAGCACCTTCAGCAATTCTGCTGGCCTCACCCTGAGCAAATACCAGTACACGCACCTCTTTCCCCAGTCCGTGGGGTAGAAGAGCAACACCGCGTACTTGCTGATTAGCATTCCGAGGATCGACACCCATTCGAAGATGAAGTTCTACAGTCTCGTCGAATTTAGCATGGGCCGTCTTCTTAGCCAGCTCAACGGCCTCCTGAGGAGAATAGGCTTTTGCCCTGTCTAACAGTTGAGTTGCCTCTCGATACTTCCTACCGTGCTTCGTCATTTCTGTTCAATCTCAATTCCCATGCTCCGGGCCGTACCCTCAACAATTCGCTCCGCAGCTTCAATACTCGTGGCGTTCAGGTCCTTGGCCTTAAACTGAGCAATTTCGTTAAGCTTTTCCCGTGATAGTACGCCCACCTTTTCTCGTCCGGAGTCACCGGACCCCTTTTCCAGGTCCAGTGCCTTTTTCAGCAAATCACTTGTTGGTGGCGTTTTGGTAATAAAGGTAAACGACCTGTCCTCATACACATTTATTTCAACTGGGATAATAGACCCGGCCTGAGAGCCAGTCCGGTCATTGTACTCTTTGCAGAAGCCCATAATATTGATTCCATGCTGACCCAGAGCTGGACCAACCGGAGGTGCCGGGTTTGCCTTTCCAGCCTCAATCTGCAATTTAATTACGGCGATAACTTTCTTCGCCATTCCTGTCTCCTATCTAGATATAGTTAAAGCTTTTCCACTTGCAGGAAATCAAGTTCTACCGGTGTTTCTCGCCCGAAAAGGGAAAGAAGCACTTTCACCTTACCCTTATCTGCCCCTATCTCATCCACTATGCCCACAAAATCGGTAAAAGGACCATCAATCACCCGTACACTCTGCCCCTGCCTGAAACCTACCTTAACCTTTGGTGTTTCAGCCTTCATCTGCCGTAATATCTGGTCTACTTCCTCCTCCAATAATGGAACCGGCTTGCCCCCACTACCAACAAAACCGGTAACTCCGGGCGTATTCCGTACTATATTCCAGCTCTCGTCACTCAACTTCATTTGAACAAGGATGTAACCGGGTAATATCTTCTTGGCAACGTTACGCCTCTGCCCTCCCCTGATCTCAACCTCCTCCTCAGTGGGTATCACTACCTCAAAGACCTCTTCCCCGGAATCCATGAACTTAATACGCTGTTCCAGGTTCTTCTTTACACGTTCCTCATATCCAGAATAGGTATGGATTACATACCAATTCTTTCCATTTTCGCTCACGCACTACCTCGCTCAGATAGGTTTTTAAAAGAAACGTTGGAATGATTCTAAAGACTAAGTGCTTCTATCCACCTAAAAGAAGTTTGTTTACTATACCGCTAAAACCCCAATCAATTCCACTTAAAACTGCACCAACCGTAACGGCAACAATCAGCACCAGAGCGGTCAGATAGGCAACCTCCCGCCTGGTCAGCCAGGTTACCTTCTTTAACTCGGCTATCGTATCACCAATAAACCTGAATCTTGAACTGCCACGCTTGGCAGTCGTAGTTGCACGCCTCGCCGACGTCACCTGATAAACCTCCTGGGCATTATCTCACTTCCCTGTGGAGTCTATGAACACGACAACGGGGACAATATTTGTTCAACTCCAACCGTTGAGTGTCACTTCGTCTGTTCTTCGTAGTAGTATATGTCCTCTCCCTGCACTCAGTACAGGCAAGATGGATGATAACTCTGGTTTCACTCTTTTTGGCCATACTTACTCAATAATGTGGGTGAAGGTGCCTGCACCTACCGTTCTACCCCCCTCCCGAATAGCAAAACGCAGTCCCGTCTCTAGAGCCACAGGATAAATAAGTTTTATCTTCATTTCAATATTATCACCAGGCATAACCATCTCCACCCCTTCGGGCAGCTCAATGCTCCCGGTGACATCCGTAGTCCTGATGTAAAACTGCGGTTTGTATCCGTTGAAAAATGGGGTATGCCTGCCTCCCTCCTCCTTACTCAAAACGTAGACCTGAGCTTCAGCATAGGTGTGTGGTTTGATGCTACCGGGAGCCGCCAGCACCT
>Ga0209427_10004331_pt1 | contig 16410 bp, 14 predicted proteins | sample DeeMarSWOR136_30_FD_187465 | JGI IMG/M metagenome (GOLD analysis project Ga0209427, IMG submission 187465) | Marine sediment microbial communities from White Oak River estuary, North Carolina - WOR-1-36_30 (SPAdes) (version 2) | ecosystem: Environmental > Aquatic > Marine > Intertidal zone >...
CAGTTCCTGCCGGATCGTTGCCTGAAGAGCTTCGGCATCCGGAGGTTTCGGGGCCGAGAATCGGCCGGCGAGGAAGGCGAAGCCGATCAGGAGTACCGCCGCGACAGCCATCTTAGGACCAATGGGTGGCAGCCTCAAGCGAAGCCTGGGGATGACCTTGTCGTGTATTAGTGTATCTCGGATCCGTTGCATGGCCCGGTCGGCCCCTGCCTTCGTCGGCTCGACCTTCGAGAGGTGTTCGAGACGATCACGGATCTGCTTTTCGTCTAATTCAGACATTGGTGTATCTCCTATGGGGTCTTTGGTCGATGGTTCGATTCCACGATCCGGCGAAGTTGATGCACGGCGCGAGAGCATATCGCCCGGACCTGATGCGACGTCTTGCCTGTTTGCTCGGCGATATCATCGTACGATTCCTGCTGGATATATCGCATGACAAGGACTTCGCGGGAGGCCTGCTTCAATTGCCCGAGCGCATCGAGAGTCTGTCGGAGCTCTTCCGAGTGTATCATTTTAGCCAGAGGCGACTCGTCATTCGAGGCTTTCCGGTGGACCTGCCCGGGCCTCAGTGCGGCCCGCTTGTGGCCGCGACGCCAGTCAAAGGCCAGATTGATCGCGGCCCGGCGGGCGTAAGCCTTTGGGTTAGCCGCCTTATCGAGGCCTCTCGAATGACTCAGCTTTATGAATAGTTCCTGCATCAGCTCCTCAGCAATATCCTCGCGCAGCGTCAGCCTCGTCAAAAGCGCGAACAGCTCCGCTCCGGACTTGTCCAACAGTTCCAAAAGCTCTTCATGTCGGCTTCGCAAAAAACCTCCTGAAGCTCCCACGTCAAAACTTCACTATTATAGACGGAGAATCAGCCCTTGCGCAGCATCCCTTTTTCCGGGAAATCTTCCTGTATCTCGCCGTCACCGCGCGTAACAAAGGCCGGCCCACGCTTCTCTCCGGCGCGGGTCGGCCTGCCTGTCGATAATATCTAAGGTCGCTTACCTGGCCTCGAATTCCTTTGCTGTGTTTCGCATTTCCTCAACCTCATTCTCGAGATCGCTCAATTGCTCTTGAGCGATTTGCCTTCTTGAATGATCCCCGATGCGGTTGTATAGCTTGACCATCTCATTGAGAGCCTCTTTCTCACATGAAATACCGACCACACGGGTGATGAACATACCGTCCTTATTGGCACTCAGCTCTCTTCCTGTTTCCAGGGCATGCAGGAGATATGCCTCCGCTCTGACATAGTCGTTATCCGCTGCGCCGAGCCGGGCCTGGGCGATAATGTCCCGTGCACGGGCGCGAGTCTGACGGGCGGATTCGACGGTTTCGGCCATCGCTTTTTCCTGATCCTCCGGCGACAATTGCCAAAACTCGCGCTCCGTGATCGTTTGCATGTACGGCCGATTGAAAATATCGAGAGACAGACGGTGCTCCTGCTCGGGAGGCTTGTCTGATTGGCTTAATTCGTCTTCCCAGAATTGGTCCACAAACGCTTCCATCATTTTGTCCTGTTCCTCTTCCGGGAGTTGCTGGAATTCCTCTTTCGTCACAGAGAAGACATCGAGAGCCGTCGATGTGGATGGCTCTCCGTCCGTGAATGGCGATTCATCTGCCAAAGTTTCAGCTTCCGACGTGATAGGGTCGTCATCAGGAGCCGTCGATACGGATAGTTCTTTGTCCGTGAATGGCGAATCACTTGCTGAGGTTTCGGTTTCTAATGTGGTTTCGGAAACCGATGATGAGACGGCATTGTCTCTTCCTGACGTGTTGCTGAAAAGCAAGAGTAATCCGAAGGCCAATAGGGCACAACCTGCCGCTATCATCAACGTTGTCTTTCTCATGTTCGCCTTTCTCCCGCAATACCTTCTTAACCGACCTGCTTCCACACGATCCGTGCCGGATCACTGCTTGATCTTGAATTCGTACTCCTGGATTTTGTCTGCGACCAAGCTCTTGGCCCGGCAGCGAAGTATGAAACCTTCTTTCGTTTTCTCGTACTCAAAATCTTTTCCGCTGAATACGTCTTGGGGTAATCCTGAGGGCAGAGCATCAGGAAGCCGCCCTGTCCCGGCATGAATCAGCAAAACGTCAATCGCCGTCTTGATCGCATTGGCGTGCGTTTCGATCCCCGTCCTCTGCGAAAGGACCTTGTCAAGCGCCGGCGTGAAGAATTTAGCGGCCATCGCCACCGGATCGTCTTGATCGAAGTCCGCCAATCGCTTCAGTCGCGAATGGGCTTGTTCATACGGCATAGGCGTGCTTAGGACGGTCAGCGCCGAGTTCATACGCTCTGAATATATCCGCCGGGCTCGTTCGAGGCTCTTCTCGTCGGCCCCTTCGACGATCTGAGCCACCTTTTTCTCATCGGAATCAGCCAAAACACGAGCGAGCTTTTCGATATTTTCCATTTGCATCAGGTTGTTCACGATCTCGATCTCGATCTTCATCGGCCGGACAGGAGAAACAACCACGGGGCCGGACGCGGCAAGTTCGTTCTTCAACCATCGCAAGAGTTCTGCATCGCTGGCGGCCCGGCCCATAATGTCCCGCATGCACTTGTACTCCAGGTCGCGCACGGCGATGGAGACAAGATACGAAATAAGTGTATCGTCGCCGACGTGACGCGCAAATGTCCCCGCCATCAGACATCGTTCGAGCGCTGCCCTGTAGTTGCCGTCCGCGGCGTGGATGCGCGCATCGGCAATCAGGACGAAGGCCAGAAACCGCATCCGCGCTAACTGCGGCATCAGCGCCTCGAATCCCTGCGAGTAGCGCACTCCCCAATGGCACCCCGGTACCTCCACAGCCGCCTCAGCAAACTCAATGGCCCCCACGCACTTGCTGATATCTTCTCGCACCTGGTCGTCTGGCGCCGTCTCGCCCGTGGCCACATGACTGATACGATCACGCGCCTCATCGCTGAGCTGCGCGAGCGTCAGGAATCCCTGGTAGTAGAGCAAGGCGGCGTTGTCCGGATCAGGCGGAATCGCCAAAACCGGTGATGCGATGAATGTTAACGCCAGAATGAAAAATAGTGTTTCTGTAAATGAACTTTTGGATAAGCTGATCATGATTCTATCCTTTCGATGTTAAAAACCATTCGAACTTTCAAGTAATTGATCCATAGTGAGGTTGGAAAATGCCGGACCCAACGTGTTGAGGGTATCTCGAAACTGGCGGTCCAGGGCGTCCCATCCCCCTTGTTGATACGTCGTCCTCAGAGACATCATAGATACCATCGTGGTTGGTGATTGGGCAACGAGACGAAGCTCAGGCACCGATCCGTTGAGTATTTGGCCATCCCGAGTAAGGAACAAACCGGTCACAACGATGGTCACCGCCGCCGCGGCGGCAAGTGAAGGAATTGGATGTGCGAAAATCAGTTTCCATCTATTCGTTTGTCGGGATGAAGTTGGCTTCGTCCGTCGCGAGAGAATGTTTTGTAATGCATCGGGATGCTTCTTTTTCCATTCTTCCGCATCGAACCGGGGCTTCGTCGTGTCGATACTGTGAGAGATGAGCTCATCCAGCCATTTGGCATCTTTATCCGTGTTCATGATCTTACCCCGCCGAAACCGTTTCGCCGTAGATAATCCGCCATCTTTCTCTTTGCCCTTCGGAGCCTGCCGTTGATCGCCTGTTGCGAAATACCCAACACGGTAGATATCTGCTCGTACGATAAACCATCATAGTACCGCAGAAAAACCAGCTCTCTTGCCGGAGCCGAAAGTTTGCCGATGGCGTGCCTGACCACCTCGGCGGCCTCATTCCGACCCGACTGAGTTGCCACCACGGAGCGCTCAATGACGACGCGTTGGTCGGTGGTCCGCCGAATCATGTCCTTCGCCGCGTTTCTGCATATCGTCGCGAGCCATCCGGCAAATTTGCTCTTTCGCCTCAACTGCGGCAATCCAAAGGCGGCCTTGGCAAACGCCTCCTGGGCGGCGTCCTCGGCCAGATGCCGGTCGCCGAGTATGGAATGGGCGATGGCCACCATCGCCGGATAGTAACGTCGACACAGCTCGGTAAAACTCTCGGCGTCCCCGTCAATCGCTGCTTCGACTAATGTTATATCCGGCTTTTGCACGATGAACTTGTCTTTTTCTAATCCCGATCAACAAAATCAGGATCGGTTAGCTGATTCAGCTTTCATGACCATAGACCCGTCTTGTTGCTCAAAATGGGCGCTGAAAATATTGCCCTCGCAGATTTTTCGATTATACCCCCCTACCGGCCTTTGAGGCGCATAAAAAAGGCCGAACCCCAACGATCCGGGAGTACCGGCCTTATTCATGATTTGTTATGAATGATCAGAAAATGTTTTTCGATATCTGCAGCTTATTGCGCCGCAGCTTCCTCTGCGTCACAACAAGCAGTCGTTTTTGGCTCTCCGCAGCAGCCTGCCGGAGGTCCACTCGGACAACACGGCTTGGGTTCTCCACAGCAACCTACGCGGGCTTCTTCTGCACAACACGGCTTCGGGCAGTCCGGCGGGCACGGTTTCCCACAACAGCTTCCTTCGGCTTTCTCGCCATCGGATGCCATGGCACATGTGGCCGAGTCGGCTTTTGCCGTGGGACAGCCTCCACAACCTGATGCCGGACAAGCTCCCACAGCTGGGGTGGTCTCAGTCTCCGCAGGCTCACTCTTAGTAAAACCACCCAACAAAACCGATCCGACCAGTAATGCTACGACTACTCCACCAACGATAATTAAATTCTTCTGATTTTTCTGACTCATTATATTTAGCCCTTACACATACAAATTTTCCTTTCACTCCTGTTTGACATTTTATACAGGTCTTCTGGCTTCATTATACCATTTTCTTCAACACCATGTTCGGAAGATTACTGTGCAGACTCATGAGATTAAGTATTTCTCTACAAAATGACGAGCCGCCGAGCAGAGCAGCGTCCGACTGTTCTCGAGGGCTTCATCAAGGGGCATATTATCCGGCTTTGTGGCTATCGCAATATCTATCCCCATTTTGAAGTACTCCTCCGGCGGAATATTCACTTGACCTGCCAGTACAGCGACACGTGTGTTCGATTGACGTGCCATTTTCAGGACTCCGTCAATGACTTTACCGGACAGAGATTGCCGGTCGAAGTTCCCTTCGCCCGTAATGACCCAATCGGCGGATTTCAGTTCTTCTCGAAGGTTGCTGTGAGCCATGATTGTTTCTATGCCCGATACGAGCGCGGCATTCATAAAAGCTATGGCCCCGGCGGCCAATCCGCCAGCGGCCCCCGCCCCCGGCACATTCTCAATCTCTCGATTCAACTGCTCCCTGACAATCCGGGCCAGATGCGTCAGCCCAGCGTCCAGTTGTTGAACCATCTCTGGCGTTGCGCCTTTTTGAGGGCCGTACACCCTTGCAGCACCATTATCGCCGCAAAGGGGATTATCAACATCACAAAGCACTTCCACTGGAACTGATCCTTGATTATCACGCGTGTGTAAAATTGTATTGATTTTCTCAAGCCCTCCACCGCCAAGCGTTATAGGTTCCTCGTTGTCGTCAAGAAACTCCCATCCAATGGCCGTTGCGGCTCCTACGCCTCCATCAACAGTAGCGCTGCCCCCGACCGCTAAAAGGATTTTCCGCGCCCCATATTCTATCGCGGCCTTGATAAGCTCACCCGTTCCGTAGCTCGTTGTTTTCAAAGGATTCAACTGCTCCTGTGAGAGTAATTCAAGACCACTCGCGGACGCCATCTCAACGACAGCGGTTTTTTCCGGCAACCATGCGAAACCTGCTTTTACCCGCATCTGCTCAAGGGGCCCCATCACTTCCTGCGTGACCCATTCTCCCCCCATTGCAGCGATCATTGCTCTTGCCGTACCTTCCCCCCCATCCGCCATCGGCTTTATCGAAATCCCAACGTCTGTTAACGTGTTTTGGATTTCTTCGGATATGATAGCGCAGACTTCGTCGGCTCTGAGCGTCCCTTTGAACGAATCTGTTGCAATAACAATCTTCATCCTTGTGTATTGGTTCTTCAGGCCGTAACTGAATCCCGGCGTACTACTTTAGGCGTAAACCCGCCATTGCGTCCTATAATATATGGATTTTTCGATATACCAAAGGACCTTCTCACCTCAAAGGACAATCAGGCTGATGATATACAATGTTCCAGCGGCCGCACAGCCTTCAATCAGCGTACCGAGTGTCTGTAGTTTGTACCCCTGTTTGACCGTCATGCCCGAAAGACCGGTGACAACCCAGAAATAGCTGTCGTTGGCGTGACTGACAACCATAGACCCGGCACCAATCGCCACAACGACGAGTGCCTTGGCCGTGGCTGTCTCCAATCCAAGTGTGGCAAGGAGCGGCGACACAATCCCGGCAGTTGTGACGATCGCTACGGTTGACGAACCCTGAGCCGTCTTTAGCGCCGCGGCAATAACAAAAGGCAGCCAAATGCTCAGGCCGGTGCTCTTACCAAGATATCCTTCAACGACGTCATCGATCCCGGAATTCTGGAGGACTTTTCCGAAGGCCCCGCCGCAACCGGTAATGATAATAATCGTTGCCGCTGAAACGACGGCCTGGCCAACCCAACCAGAGCTCGAAAGCACCTCTCTCGTCAACCGCTTCGGCAACAGAAACGAGAAAAACACGCCTATCAATAGCGCGACGACCGGTTGTCCCGTGAAACGAATGATCGCCGCCGCCCTTCCGACGCCGAAGGGGTGCGTCGGAAACTCACAAATCGAACTGGCAACAATCAATACAATCGGAAGTACAATAGGTACAACCGACTTCAAGGCTGAAGGTGCTTCCACGGAAAGCTCTATTGCATCCGGCTCCTTACTCGGCGATCTGTTTTCGATTTTCGCCTTAGCTGCAAGCTGAGTTGCAAACAACCACCCTGCCGCCAAGGAGATGAGACTCACGATTGCGCCCCATAGGATAACCAATCCAAGATCCGCACCGATAAGGCCTGCCGCTGCGACGGGGCCCGGAGTCGGCGGCACCATCGTATGCGTCGCGTACAAGCCGAGGCTCAGTGCTATGGCACTTGCCGCTAATGAACATTTGGCCTTGCGCGAAAGCGCTTTACACAGCGGGGAAAGAATGACAAACGCAGAGTCACAGAACACCGGGATACTGACAACATAACCAATAATCGCCATAGCGAGAGGCACGTTCTTCCTGCCTACCGCTCTGAGGATGGTCTCGGCCAGACTATAGGCGCCGCCGGACTTCTCGAGAAATGTGCCGATCACCACCCCAGCCAGGACGACAATGCCGATATACCCGATGGTGCCGCCGAAGCCGTCATTGACCGAGCCAACGACCTCCTCAAGGGACATCCGCCGACAGGCAATACCATAACCGAAAGCAGCGATCAGTAGCGCCAAAAATGGATGCAGCTTCAACTTTGTTGTCGCCGCGACGATGAAGACGACGGCCAGCAACAGAAAAATCAACTGCCACACAGGCATTCCCTTTCATACTAACGCGGCGCACCGGCCGGCACCAGCCATCTCTACCTCGCGTTCCGCGCCATGTCAACTGTTTTTCGCTTCAAGTCATTTGCGTTGTTTGGAAATGGTTGTATTTGAAGACAATTGTGAAAATCTCTAAGTCGTATTTACCCCATCATGTCACGATAACGGCTCGGTCTGCGTCTGCGGAAAGAAGAATTCGAGAAACACATGCCTACAACGCGAAATGGCTCCGAAATTGGCTTTGATCGACCGCTTATCGTACTATAATGACTCTGTAGTCTTCTTAGAATTCTACAATACGAGGTCTAAGCCTCATTGAAATGCAGACAGTCGGCCTCAGTGAGACATTGCTGCTTGACGCCCATAATGCCAAGCGGTGAGCATAGAAATGCAGATACGTCAGTACACCCCGGAGCTCGCAGAAGAAGCGGCGCAGGCATATAACCGCCTGGTACAGAAGGTGCCCTATTGCTACGCTGTAACCGGCAAGACGTTCGGCGTGGAGGTTTCAAAGCCATTACCCGACGACACTGACGATGTCCCGCTGGAATGGCAAAACGAACTCGTGGCAACGGAAGCCGGCCGAGTGCAGGGATTCATCCAATTCGGAGCCACACTAAAACGCTCAGATGAACACCGGCGTGAACGGGAGGGGATTATAAGGTTTTTCTGGTATGAGACCGGCCGTCGAGCCGCCGGGCAGGCTTTGCTGAACGCCGCCGAGAAAGTCCTACGCGATCGCGGAGTCCGGCGTGTTGACGCCTTTCACCAAAACTATACCTACGGGTTCTACCAACTGGAGTACTCGTATCTCTCAACACGCCTCGGGCACATCGACGGCCTCCTGCGGCTCAACGGATATCGCCGGGTGGCTGGGGAAGTCTTCCTGCAACGTACAGACTTCGATCCTCTGGAGCCGATCCGAACAGACCTCGACGCTCGAATATCCGTGCAATGGGAGAAAGGCCGGGCACACAGACCGAATCTGCGCGTGGGCGCGCACCTGCGGGACACGCAGGTCGGCGCGTGCTTCGCCCACGGCATCGCCGATTACGCCGGCGACGAGACGGCCAGAGATTGGTTCTGCATTGCTTCGCTCGGGGTCGACGACTCATTCCGGGGCAGGTATCTTGGGAAGCATCTGCTCGAGCGCACGATGTCGGAGATGCGCCGAGCCGGGTATCGTCACGCGATAATCAGTACGGCCGCCAATAACCACCTGGCCTTCGTCTTCTACTGTAATATGGGCTTCGAGGTGTCCGACTGGACATTCGGATTGAGCAAGATTCTAAGGTGATCCCTGGCGAGCGTGCTCGACGGCGTGTCCGGCCGAAGGGTCTAACGACAGATGTAGGTTAGAGTTCTTTAGCACGTCGTTTGATGTATGTGACTAATTGATCACGAATTTCATCGTCCTTTAGACCAAACTCAATATTGGTTTTGACGAAACCTTCTTTGTTTCCTATATCGTACCGTTTGCCACGGAGCTTCTTACCGTACATGGCCTGATCCTTAACCATGGCGCGCATGGCATCCGTTAACTGAATTTCCCCTCCCTGGCCAGGCGGTGTTGTTTTGAGGTAATGAAAGATGGCGGGTGTGAACACATACCGACCCGCAAAGACCAGATTCGATGGCGCTCGATCCATCGCGGGCTTTTCAACAAAGTCCTCCACCTGATACAAACCATCGCCCATATCCCGCCCCTTGAGCACCCCATATCGGCTCACCTTCTCAGGCTCCACTTCTTCCAGCACCACAGCGGAACTATGGTAACGGGTATACACATCGATCAACTGCCGCGTCGCCGGTATCTCAGCGCCGACCACCGTGTCACCCAACAAAACGGCAAACGGTTCGTTGCCAACGTGATGCAGCGCACAGAGAACGGCATGCCCCAGACCTTTCATCTCCTTTTGCCAGACAAAATGGATCTCAGCCATGTCGGAGATATGACGAATCGCCTCCAACTCTTCGGTCTTGTTTTGGCAGGCTAATTGGTCTTCTAACTGAAAGTTGCGGTCAAAGTGCTCTTCAATCGCGCGTTTGCCCTTTCCAATCACCATCAGGATATCCGTGATGCCCGAGGCAACGGCCTCTTCGACCACGTACTGAATGACCGGTGTATCCACAATCGGCAGCATCTCTTTGGGTTGAGATTTCGTGGCCGGCAAGAAACGTGTCCCAAATCCTGCGGCGGGTATGACGGCTTTGCGTATGGGGGCGTCGCGATTCATAGTGACTTTATCGAAAGAAGATTTTCTAAAATAATATATGCCAAACCTTCAATTTTGCAGAACTCATTCAGCTTTGAGAATAGGCTGACACGGATTCAACGACCCTCGGCCTGATAACCCTGACACCTATCTTACCAAGTCCTTTCTTAAGTCGATCAAACATTTTCCGGTCTTTGCAGGTGCCCACGATGGCCCCGCCTGAACCGGTAAATTTGGCGCTGGCTCCCAGGGCACGGGCGGTTTCGACCATACGGATATTGCCCTCACTAATGCGGTAAATACTCCGTCGTCTGTCGAAGTTCTTATTCAACAGCGAGCCAAGTTTTTCCGTTTCGCCATTGACGAGCACATCCCTGACTTGATCCGTCAAGTTCGCCCAATATCGCATAGCGGCGATGACTTTCTTATCGCCCAGATTGAATCGTTCCCGAATATTGTTATGCGCTTTGCCGGAAACCTCGGAGAGATCTTCCTGGTAGGCGATATAAAGCGGCGGAAGCAGCTTGGCATTCATCTGCTCGTACCGGCCATGACCCTTCTTTTTCATCAGGGCCTTATCAAAGTCCATATAAACCAATCCTTGATAGACCTGGATCACCCTGTCCTGCAGGCCCGCCATAATCCTTAATTCATCCACCTCCGCAGACAGAATCAGACTCGCCTGGGTCGGCTTGGGGATGCTCACGCCGTAGAATTTCATCAGCACGCGCAAGCAGGCCGTGATAATCGCGCTGGAGCCGGCCAGGCCCACGCCGTGCGGGATATTAGATTGATACCGAATCGTAAAATTCTTGTTGTGAAGCTCGATCTGATGCTCGAGGCAGTAATCAAAGAAACGTTTGATTGTCGCCTTGAGCAAACGAATGCCACCATAGTAGCCGTGCAGATTGACATCGCGAACCAGTTCCTGCACGCTCGCAAAACAAGATTGGTCCTTCTGGCACGGCAGAATTTCCAACTCAGGGCTCTCATATAAGAGGACTTCTGAACAGAAGTTGCTGAACGCAAACGAGACCGTCTTGCCGAAGAACCCATCCGAGGGATTACCAATCAGCCCGGCCCGGGGATATGATTTTGCACGAATGATCATAAAATGCTGTTTCCTTCACTTCAGGTAGGCGCTTAATAAGTCACTCATAGTATTCTATGGTTATGGTGCGACTGCCCGTTTTTTACGAGTATTCACATGAGGCATGCCTAATACTCTAATATCGGTTCCTGTTACGCAAACATTATTTATTATTCCCGCACCTGCTTTGGCAGTTGTGAACTTGTCCCAAAAACGAGAAGTGGGCTTGCAGTCGAATGATTCTCTGTCCTTGCTTTCAAAAGGGTGACATTATAGGTCCTTGCCTTATGTAAAGACATCCCATAGAGTATGTGGTCGTGATAGGTACGGCATGAAATCCATTATGAATAGGGAATCCAAGATGACCGGACTCATTCACATGAGCGCTCTTCTCGGACTGCTCATCGGCAGTGTGGGACGCGGTTCCACGGAGTTTGTCAGAGTTAACAGACTCTCCGAGCGCGTGATCATTGCCTACCGGCTGGGCACAGGCCGAATGAATATCGTGGCGATCCAATCGCAGAAAGGCTTAGCCGTCATCGATACGGGAATGTCGCCGCGGATCATGGCGCCGATCAAACAGAGGATTGAGAAGGCGTTCGGACGCGATGATTGGGCCTATGTTATCAATACCCATGCCCATATGCATCATGCCGGGGGCAATTGCCTGTTCAAAGGCGCGGTTGTCGTCGGTCATGACAACTTGCCCAAAGACATGCAGTGGCTCATCGACAAGCAGATCGATGAGGCCGCGAAACGTGAGACGCTCGACTTCAATGCCAAGACCATTCGGAGTCTGGAGGCCTTGCTGCCACAAGTCGCCGGCAACCGATTCCAAACCAGAAGGATACAAGGCGAGATCGAGTTCTTCAAGCTGAACACGCAGGACGTGGAGGACGGTTTTGAGATTGTCAAGCCGACGGTCACGTTCTCCGACAAACACACGCTTGATCTGGGTGACGTGCGGCTGGAGCTGGTCTATTTCGGCAAGGGACACAGTTTGTCCGACATCCTGATCTACATCCCGCAGGAGGGCGTGCTCGTCACGGGCGCTATCGTTTACCTGCGCGGCCACCTGCCCGGAATCACCGAACGGGCGGAATTGAAGGACGTGCACCGTTACATCGCCGTGCTGGACGCGTTCCTTGAAGAAGGAGTAAAGATGGATTATGTCATTGCTTCCCACAGCGCCCCGCTCACACGCACCGATCTCAAGCACGTGCGGGATTACTACCGGACGATGCTCGATGGGATTCGATCCGCCCAACAAGAAGGCTTGACGCTGGAGCAAGCCAAGGATCGCTTCGCCGTGCACAAGAGGTTCCGCCACTTCTTTCAGAAGCAATCCGCCGAATGGTCCAAAGCCAAGCAGGACCGCAACATCAATGTCCTCTGGCGCCTCGTGAAAGAGGGAGAGGTAAGACAAACGAAGTGACTGTCATCTGGAGCAGAGGATACAGGATGAATCTCAAGTACCATCATATCGGCATTCCGACGGACAAGCCTCTGCCCGAAGAGGATTACAGCGAAGAATACAAGATGTATGCATCCGGGTATTTCAAGAGCCCTTACGGCGTCGAGTGGATGAAGTTCGATTCGGATTGTCCTCTGCCGGAACTGGTCAAGACGGTTCCGCATGTGGCCTTTGCCGTGGATGATCTCGAAGCGGCCATTGCCGGCAAGGAAATCCTCATCAAGCCAAATAGTCCCACCGAAGGCGCGACCGTAGCGTTCATTGTCGATAACGGCGCTCCGATAGAATTCCTGCAGTTCGATCGTCCCGAGTCCGAAATCTGGCCACGTCAGCGCAAGCAGAATTGCACATAGAGGCAGAACACAGTAAACTCGAACAGAGATCGCGGCAGAACTCTCACGCGGAAGCAAGAAGTCATGCGGCGGTTATGTGGAAATCCTTTTACGAAGCAAACACGGGAGATCGCAAATGGACGGTCAACGTAGGTATGTTATATGGATTGTTTCATTAGCTGCGATATTGCCGCCGACCATTACTAATGCGGATAAGGCAGCGCCGCCATTAGTCCACGAGGACAAATACACTTGGCAGCAGAAGAAGTCCGGGAAGTTCATCCGCTTGCATCAGGACGCCACGAATGCAGATCTGGAAGCTCTATCGCATGACGAGAGTATTACCTCGCTGAGAATGGGCGGCATGCGTTCCGGCGCCGCCGGTCCCTACATCACGGACGATGGTTTGCGCCATATTCGGAAGATGAGACAACTAAGGGCGCTGGGCTTATCAGGCCTGAACATCACGGATGACGGCCTACAACACATTTCCGGATTGAGCAACTTGCAACACCTCGATCTCGCCATGACGAAGGTGACCGGCAAAGGACTGGAGCACTTGAGCCGTCTTGAGGACCTGCAAGAGCTTCATCTTGACTTCCTGCCGATTACGGACGCCAGAGCCGTGCACCTCAAGAACTTGAAAAAGCTCAAGGTGCTCAGGTTCTTCAATGCACCCATCACGGACTCCGGGTTTGCGAACTTTCAGCATATGACGGATTTGGAGAACTTGCAGATCGGTCGCTCGTTGATCACTGATCGATCCATGCCCATCATTGGCACGATGACCAAACTCAAAACCCTGGACTTGAGAACGAAGGTGACGGACAATGGACTCACGCATCTGAGAGCCCTATCCGGCCTAACGTGGTTGTGCCTGGATGAGACTGTCGTTGGCGATAAGGGCATGGATCATATCGGCAACCTGCGGAATCTCGAATGGCTCATGCTCGAGGGCACGAAAGTGACCGATGAAGGTATCAAGAAGATGGACGGTCTTCCGAAGCTCAATACGCTTTATGCGTCAAGAACCTCTCTCACCGACCAGGCCATGGATTCAATCGCAACGCTAAAAAACCTACAGCGCTTGAAGCTCAATGGGACAAAGATTACAGATCGTGGCTTGCGGAAATTGCGCAGCTTGAAGCGATTAACGCATTTAGAGATACACAATACGAACACAAGTCCGCAGGGAATCAATGCCTTGAAAATGGCCATTCCAAAGATCGAGATCATAACACGCAGGAATTATTAGGATGAACAACAGGCCGGATTCTATATTGACTATTCAGGAAAAGTTGAAGCCCTTTCGCAGATTGCACAATTCGCTTTTGCCGACGCCGATTCATCGCCTCGACTGTCTCTCGGACGAGTATGGCGTGAATGTGTACTGCAAGAGGGACGATTTGACGGGTTTCGGATTCGGGGGCAATAAGACGCGAAAGCTGGATTTTCTGCTTGCCGAAGCTCGCGGCCTGGAGTGTGACACGCTGATCGCCATCGGCGCGAACCAGTCGAATTTCTGCCGGATGGCCACGGCTTATGGCGTCGCCGGCGGCATGGAGGTCCATCTTGTCCTCGGCGGCAAAGAGCCGGACAACCCGACGGGAAACCTGCGGCTGGACCACCTGCTCGGAGTCACGTGTCACCACGTGGATTCACCCGACTGGAATCGCTGGGCCGAGGAGGCGGAGCGACTCGAAACCGAGCTGACATCACAGGGTAAGAAGGTCTATCGCATGCCGCTTGGCGGTTCCACACCGCGCGGCGCTTTCGGCTACGTGGATGCCTTCGCCGAGATTCTCACGGACCAATCTCGTCTGGGCATGAAATTCGACGCCATCATTCACGCATCGTCCTCAGCCGGGACGCAGGCGGGTCTCGTGGTGGGCCGGGCGATGGCGGATTGGCCCGGCCGCATCATTGGGATCAGCGTCGCCAAGCAAAAGACCGAACTGGAAAAAGACGTCCTCGATCTGGCCCAGGCTACCGCCGCTGAGATTGACACTCGTGTGGATCCGGCGAGTATCATTATCGACGATCGCTATGTCGGTGATGGCTATGCGATGAGAACGCCCGGCTGCAAGGAAGCGGTTACCTTGTTCGCGCAAAGGCTGGGCATCTTTCTGGATTATGTCTATACCGGCAAGGCCGCCGCCGGACTGATCGACTATCTTCGTAATGGCCGCTTCGAGAAAGACGCCAACGTGCTGTTCATTCATACCGGCGGAAATATCGAGCTATTCGAGTAGCAACGAAGAATGTTACCCCTTGTATTGAGCGAACATACCATATAGGATATCGGGTAGGTGTTGAATATTCAAAACGACTCTTGGGAGGTGCTCGCATTATGAGTAAAAAAGTTCTTGTCACAACGATGTTTTGTCTCGCGGCGTTATCAACGGTTTACGGCGAGACGATACCCGTTTACTTCGGAACGTATACGCGGGGACAGAACGGGAGCAAGGGAATCTATCGCAGCACGCTGGACCTCGATACGGGGAGACTCTCTAAACCAACGCTCGCGGCGGAGGCCCGGAATCCCTCGTTCATCGAGATCCATCCGAATGGGAAATTCCTATACGCCGTCAGCGAGTCCGGCGGTGCGGGTTCCGTCAGCGCTTATGCCATCGAGCCGGGCACAGGAACCCTCAAGCTTATCAACAAACAGCCCTCGAAAGGCGCTGGCCCATGTCACGTCAGTATCGATCATGTCGGCAAAAACGTACTCGTCGCCAACTACGGCAGCGGCAGCGCCGCGGTGATCCCGATCCAACCGGACGGCCGCCTCGCGGAACCGACTGGATTCGTGCAGCACGAAGGCTCCAGCATCAATCCCAGACGTCAGCAAGGCCCGCACGCCCATTCGATCAACGTCAGCGCCGATGACCGTTTCGCCTTCGTTGCCGATCTCGGCATCGATAAGGTCATGATTTACAGGCTGGACATTGAAAAGGGAACGATTGTCGCCAACAATCCCGCGTTTACCAGGCTTAAGCCCGGCGCCGGGCCGCGACACTTTGCCTTCAGCCCCAACGGAAAATACGCCTATGTGATTAATGAGCTCCATTGCACCATCACGGCTTTTGCCTACGATCCGGCTTCGGGTGCTCTGACGGAGATTCAGACCATCCCAACGCTTCCGAGCGGATTCGACGGTACCAATACCTGCGCCGAGGTCCGCGTGCACTCGAACGGCAAGTTTCTATATGGCTCAAACCGAGGACATGACAGCATTGCCGTTTACCGTATCGATCCGGCCAAAGGAACGCTTGACTTCGTCGAGCACGAGACCAGCGATATCAAGACGCCACGAAACTTCAACATCGATCCAACGGGCGTGTTTTGCCTCGTCGCCAACCAGGGCAGCGACAGCGTCGTCGTTTTCCGAATCAATCAAAAGACCGGCGTGCTGGAGCCGACGGTCCACAGAATCGCCATTGGCAGGCCGGTCTGCGTCCGCTTTCTACGAGCCGATCCCGCTGCCGGCGTGGAGAGCGAGAGAGCGGCCTTGCAGCAGGACTTCCTGAAGCTTCGCTTCGGCCTGTTTCTCCATTTCAACATGGCTACCTATGTCGATCGCGAATGGGCCAACGGCTACGAAGGCCCGGCGCTTTTCAAGCCCGACAAACTCAATTGCGGGCAGTGGGCGGACGTTGCCCGTGCAGCGGGTATGAAGTACGGCGTCCTGACCGTCAAGCATACCGGCGGCTGGTGCCTCTGGGACAGCGACCATACCACGCACGACATTACGCGCTTCACCAACTACAAGAACGGCAAGGGCGATATCGTCCGTGAGTTCGTCGATGCCTTTCGCGCTCGCGGGCTGAAAGTCGGATTCTACTA
>Ga0209427_10004332_pt1 | contig 16406 bp, 13 predicted proteins | sample DeeMarSWOR136_30_FD_187465 | JGI IMG/M metagenome (GOLD analysis project Ga0209427, IMG submission 187465) | Marine sediment microbial communities from White Oak River estuary, North Carolina - WOR-1-36_30 (SPAdes) (version 2) | ecosystem: Environmental > Aquatic > Marine > Intertidal zone >...
GGTTACCCAGGGCCCGCGGGTAAAGGCATTCGAAAAGGCCTTCGCACAATCTGTTGGCGCACCTTACGCCTGTGCTGTTTCAAGCTGCACCGCGGCATTACATCTAGCTCTACTGGCGGTCGGCGTAATGCCTGGGGACGTTGTTATTACCGTAAGCCATAGCTTCATAGCCACGGCCAATGCGGTGCGCTATTGCGGTGCCGAACCGCTATTCGTCGACATTGACCCTGAGAGTTATGATATGGACCCCGACGAACTCGAGCGGGTCTTGATTGAAGATTGCACAGAAAAGGATGGCCAACTCTACTACCGGCACGTGGATCGTATAGCGGTTGGCAAAGCACCTCTTGGATATCTCCTGGGGTCTGGGCATTTGGCATCATCCCCTTTGGGAAAGGTGGCGGCTATTTTACCAGTCCATCAGATGGGTATACCCTGTGATATCGCTCGAATCGTGTCGATTGCCAGAGAGCATAAGCTTGCGGTTGTGGAAGATGCAGCCTGCGCTATTGGAAGTGAAGTCTCGTTGGATGCAGGCAGGACGTGGCAACGCATCGGTAAGCCCCACGGAGACATTGCCTGCTTTAGCTTTCACCCACGGAAAATCCTCACCACTGGTGATGGCGGTATGCTCACAACGAATAACAGTGAGTTGGATGAGAAATTCAGGCTTTTGCGCCATCACGGCATGGACCTCCTCGATACTGCTCGTCACAAGTCCACCAGGGTGATGTTTGAGAAGTATGTCACGACCGGATTCAATTATCGCATGACGGACCTTCAGGCCGCTGTGGGCATCGAGCAGCTGAAAAGGCTCGATAGCATTTTGGCTGAACGTCGACGTCTCGCGGCTCTCTATACGAAGGCCCTCAAGGGGTCCCGCGGTCTGCATATATTCACCGAGCCCTCGTATGCAAGAACCAATTGGCAAAGCTATATCATTTCCATCGAGGATCCATCCGCACAAAAACCGGTAATGCAGGCCCTTCTTGACCTTGGAATCAGCACGCGGCGGGGGGTCATGTGTGCCCATCTGGAGGAGCCCTATGCCGCAGCCTGGCCTGCTGGCTGTCTACCCCATAGCGAGGCTGCTCGTGATCGTGGAATTATCCTTCCCCTTTATCCCTCCATGCCCGAGGCCGATCTCCGGAAGGTCGTCTCAAGCCTCAGGGAGGTAGTCGGGAAATGGTAGGACACAATATCCGTTTTGAGAGACTGAAGGCAGTCCTTTGCTGCCGAGATTGTGGTGGGGGCTTGGATTTCAGAGACACCGACGCTACCTGCCGTGCATGCTCGGCCGCTTATCCGATTCGAAATGGGAGAATCTATTTCGTCACCGTGCCTGAGCATACCAATGCGTTGGACAAGACCAAAGGACACCTTAGGAGGTGGTTGAGAGGATATTACTACACTATTGGTATCAATATCCTGGCTCCAACGTATCCATTTGACTACATAGGCTGGATCCGTCGCTATCTGAATCCCGCCACACAGATTGTCGTCGATGTTGGGTGCGGAAATCACCGAATCGACGAGCACGTTATCTGCTTCGATCTTTTTGACTATGATACGGTGGATATAGTGTGCGACCTGAATGCATTGCCTTTCAAGCCGAACAGCGTGGATGGCTTTGTCTCTCGGAGTGTGTTGGAACATGTGCCGGATCCCGTCAGGATTGTGAGGCAGTTTCATCGGTGTACTAAGGTCGGTGGGGTAGGCCTTCACCTGATTCCATTCCTATTCCCCTTTCACGCCTCCCCAGGCGACTTCCAGCGTTACACCCACAAGGGACTGGAGATGCTGTTTAGGGAATGGGAGATAGTCGAACAGACCAACGCAACGGGTCCAATCACACTTGGGCTGCTCAGCGCTATCGAGTTGCTGTCCATCATGCTCAGCCTGGGACAAGCTCAGGTCAAGGCCTTTATCTACCTGCTGCTTTGCGGTATCCTATTTCCGCTCAAATATCTGGATGCACCCTTCGTAAACCGTAAGAGCTTTCTTGCTATGGCTCCCACAATCTTAACGGTGGCGCGCAAGCATGGGCAAGGTTCGATTTCCTGACTTCTTGATAGCCGGGGCACCACGCTCTGGCACAACTTGGCTTTATGAACTCCTGGATAGGCATCCGGAGGTCTACATGGCCAAACCGGCACAACCCGAGCCGAAATTTTTCTTGGTTGACGAAATCTACAAACGGGGCATGGAATATTATTCCCGCAGGTGGTTCTCTAATGCGAGAGGTGCCGAGATCGTGGGGGAGAAAAGCACCAATTACCTGGAAAGCCTGGTGGCCGCTGAGCGGATCTATAAAAATCTGCCGGGAGTCAAATTGATCTTTATTCTGAGGGAACCGGTCGAGCGCGCTTACTCCAACTATCTCTGGTCCCGTATGAATGGCTGGGAGCATGAGGATTTCGCCACGGCCCTAGCCCTAGAGGACCAAAGAGAGCGAGAGCTCCCTGACGGCCTCCGATACGCTCGGCCCTATGCCTATTTCTCCAGGGGGCTCTACGCTGATCTGCTTCGCCCCTACTGCGAGCGATTCCCGCGGGAACAGATATTGTGCCTGCGCTTTGAGGTCATATCCGAAAGGCCAGAGGCTCTGGCAGAGCGCCTCTATCGCTTCCTGGGAATCCAGCCCCGTCCCGGAGATGCCTCTCGGCTGGGAGTCATCAATCCTTCCAGAAAAGGGACATACGGCTTGAAAAAGGAGCTTCGTGAGATGCTCTATGGACGCTATGCAGAACCCAATCGCCGATTAGCCCAACTTTTGGGAGGGGAATTTGAACTATGGAAGACATCATAAATCATCATATCCAACCCCGCCCTCCTCGTATAGTAATCTTGACCCCTGTATACAACGAGGAGGAGTCCCTTCCCAATTTTGAACAAGCTGTGGATAAGATACTGTTATCCAGACAGGACTATGATTTCAAGGTCCTGTTCATTGATGACGGGAGCAAGGACCGAAGTTGGGCAGTCATCCGACAGATCTGCTCCAAAAATCCCCGCTTTCAGGGAATCCGACTCTCTCGCAACTACGGTTCCCATATCGCGTTGAGCGCTGGATTTGCCAACGCGGATGGAGATGCTATTGCCATCCTGGCCTGCGATCTCCAAGACCCACCAGAGGTGATCTGGGAATTTCTGGAGAAATGGCGTTCCGGTGCCCAGATTGTCTGGGGACGCCGACAGTCCAGAAAAGATGACTTTTGGAGAATACTGCCGAGCAGAATCTTTTTCAGGCTGATGCGTCGGTTTGCCATGCCTCATGGATCCGAGTTCACCACCGGCAGTTTTCTACTGGTCGATAAGCAGGTAGCTCAGTGTCTGTCTCAATTTCATGAGCACAACCGCATCACATTCGCACTCGTAGCATGGACTGGGTTCGATCAGGCAACCGTTGAATACGACCGCAGGGGGAGAAGAGCAGGGAAATCCGGCTGGAACTTTAGCAAGATGATAAAAACCATGTACGACGCCTTTATTGGGTTCTCCTTTCTGCCAATAAGGCTTATGACGCTCATTGGAATTGGCGTTTCTCTCCTCACGATCCCTCTTTCGGTATACCTGCTGCTGTCTTGGCTTATGGGAAATCCAATTGCGGGTTGGACGAGTCTGATGCTTGCCATCGCCTTTTTCTTCGGCATCCAATTTCTGCTGATGGGCGTAGTGGGTGAGTATCTCTACCGGATATATGCGGAGGCAGTCCGAAGGCCCCTCTATTTCATCAGCGAAAAAACAGATCATTCGGACACGAGTGACACCAATGTCCAATGACGTGCTTATTCCAGTAAAGATCAAGAGGGTCTCCGGGGCCTCTCATCTCGCATGGGCTCAGGGCATGCAGTTCTGCTTGCCCCATTCCATACTTAAAAAAAACCGACTGAACGAATATCTTGACGAGGATGGTAACTTAGTGATTCCATCAGAAATCCCTCCTCTTGCCACACAGGCAGCAGAGGCTTTGCGTCTGCGGGCGGCTTTTACCGATAACAGACCTCTTTCCTCGCGTCTTCCGATCTCCTACCAAAATGTGCCGCCAAGCTTGAGAAGTCTGGTGGCCTCGATTATTGGTCGCTGGAAATGCCGCTCCCCAGAACGATGGGCCGCCTTCCCAAGGTGGCCATTAGATCTCAGCGCGGATTTCCTGGCTGATTTGGTCAATGGCAGGTCTTCTCGCTTCGCTACCGCTCCTACCCCTGTCGTACTCACCCACGATCTTGATTCCGCGGAAGGGCTGCAGAATCTGGTTCGGTGGTTTCTGGACATAGAGGAATCCATTGGCGTTCGGTCCACTAACTTCATCGTGCCCCGCGCCTGGCCAATTGACTATAGACTGCTTGATCACGTCAGGGACCGCGGTCATGAAATAGGTATTCACGGATACGACCATAGTAACCTTACCCCATTCTCGGATCCTGTGAGGCGGCTCAGTCGTTTGGAAGGGGCAAGGGAGCTTATTGATCGGTATGACATCCTTGGATATCGCTCGCCTTCACTGCTGAGAACGAGGGGCCTACTCCGAGATCTGCGCAATCTTTACCGCTACGATAGCAGTATTCCCACCTCCGGCGGGCTATTTCCTGTTCCAAACAACGGGTGCGCCAGTGCTCGTCCTTTCTGGATCGAGGAAATAGCCGAACTTCCCCTGACAATGCCCCGTGACGGTAGCCTGCGCTTTCTGGGCTACTCTCCTCAAGAAATCCTCGATTGCTGGATTCACTGTGCTCAGGAAATTTCGCAATCAGGGGGTGTCGTAGTATTACTGACCCACTGTGAAGCACATTTCTCCGGCAATTCGGTCATGCTGGAGGTCTACAGACGCTTTCTGGATTATATAGCTTCCTCAGAGCTATTTGCCTGGAGTAACCCAAGGGAGATTTTGAAACGATTTGTGAGAATCGAGTTCCATGACTGACGAGGGATTTACCGGCAGGACATTCAGTGCGCCTGAAGAACGATGTGTTCGTTTATCAAGGGAAATCCTCAAATATGTGGATCCAGATCAACCGGTGAGGATTCTGGATCTGGGATGCGGCACGGGCAGACAGCTCTTCGAGTTGTCGAGTGTATTGCCATCTGCTGAGTTAACCGGGATCGACATCTCCGAGGCCAATATTCGGGCTGCCAAGAGAGACCAAAGGGACTTTTGCCCTCAGCCCCGTCTCACTTTCTACTCGCTTGATTATATGGAATTCCAAGCTCCCCCCTTTGACCTGATTATCTCCGATTCAACTCTTCATAATATCAATGTTCCTACAGATCCTCTCTTTTCCAAGATCTCGACCGATTTGGTCTCTGGTGGCCATTTAGTAGCCACCATGCCCCACGACTGCTTTTACAATCGGGCTCTTTGGACAATCCGCCGCCTTTTTCGGACTATTCGCTGTTCAGTAACTGACTCGCTTATATTCGGCATTAGCAAGTTTCTGCACGGCAGGGAATTTGGAGAGGACCTATTACGGGAGAGGATCCACTATATGTATCTCCTCCCAAGGCATTACAGCTGCCATGCCCTCCATAGACTTCTCGATACGGATTATAGCCTGGAATTGGTTCGGCAACACCCGGTCGCCCACGAAAGCATAGGGCAGCCAAAACATACCCTGCTTGTCTTCAGAAAGCGCCCACGGTTATGAGAAGGCTTATTAACTTGTCCGGAAGCATAATTTTGTTGATTGTGGCCATCTCTTTCTTGGATTGGGACAATCTAAGGTCCGCCTTGCTAAGGGTAAACCCGTGGGTGTTCACCGCGGCAACACTCATAGCATTATCCCAGTTTATTGCTATGGGGATTCGGTGGTACTATATTATCTTCAAGATTGTTCCACTACCCTTATTTGAGCACATGAGAAAATATCTCTACAGTGCCTTCCTCAATACCTTTACCCCTGCTAACCTCGGGGGAGACATGTATCGGCTTTTCGTGCTGAGATCAAAAATATCCAGCCATGTACCGATAATCATAGCATTGTTGAGGGAAAGGCTTCTGGGCCTGCTTTCCTTCTTCTTGGTTTACTTACTCTTCCTCCTTGGTCTCTGGGCTCAGAATCGTCTGTTGATACGCGAGGGCAGTGTCTTCTTTTACAGTGGCGAGGTTATAGTTACTCTCACAGCAGCAATCCTCATATTACCATACCTGCTATCCCGCATTTCCAAGCTGAGTTTAGTCTCTTCTCGTGCGCGGCTGACCGCTATGGTTGCCAATTTGTATGAGGCCACTTCCTTCAATTCACGAGTTGACTTTATCAAGCTCATTGGACTTTCAGTGTTGAGCCTCTTTATCTGGATACTGACCGTGCAAGTGGTTGCGCTTGATTTGAGTATCCGGATTTCCTTGTCCGTGCTCGGAGTTGTGGTTATTTTGGTGGAGCTGGCCCGGCTCCTTCCACTGAATATGCAAGGCATCGGTATAAGAGAAGCTGCCTTTGCGTATCTTTTTCATGTGATAGGCGAATCCCCAGAGGCTGGGTTCGCCTTGGGAACGGTCAGCTATCTGGCCCTGAGTATCTCCATCATACTATCGGGCATAATCGGAAGGATTCTATCGTCTCTTTCCCCCGAGACATCATAGATATCTTCAAAAGGTCACAGTATTGTGCCTTCGACGGCTATATTCTCAGTTGTGAAAGCCACTGCCAACAAAGGTCTCCATGTTCATAATAGACAAAAGGTCCACTGTCTCTTGTCCCTCTGTTTGTTCCTCCTGATGGTTGGATTCGGGTACCTTCGGGCCACGAAGGGAATAGATTTGACGGATGAGGGTTCGTATCTGAGCACTGCTATGCGCTATTCACTGGGGGATGTTCCTTTTCGTGATGAGTTTATGAATACGGTGCGCCCCTTTGATCTGCTTGTAAGCCCTGTATTTATTGTTTTCCCAGACATCTCGCTTCTTCAAATGCGGAGCTTAGGGCTCATACTTGATATCCTAAGTCTCCTTGCGCTCTTTCTGTTTTTTTCGCGATATGCCCCCCCTTTGCTGGTGGCCTTTGCCTGCAGCGTGGCGTTCTTCATAAATTGTGGAATATTGTCTCCCTCTTACAATTCGCTCTCAAGGGGCTTTTCTACCATATCATTGACCTTCTACCTTTTTTCTTGTGTATCAGAAGGGAGATATCGTCGCATCTCCCTTTCTGCCTTGGGAGGGGCTTTTTTTAGTCTATGTGTCTTGAGTTATCCCAGCCAGATGCTTCTCCTTATCATACCTATCGCAGCCGGCGTTTTCTCTCTCTTCTCAGCTACCCGTCGGGATATTCTTTGGACTGCATGGTTTGCGTTTGTGGGAACTTTCGTATCATTGATGGTATTCGGATTCATTTTGCTCATATCCCTCGGCCTCTTGCCCGATTTTGTTGAAGGCTTCTCGACAATGCGCAGCATAACACCATTTGGCTCCGGACCTTGGGTGAAATCACAGATTCTATTGAGGGAACTTCTTCAAATAATGCCTTACGGCTTAGGAATATTGTGTGTCTACCTTGTCGCATTTCTTATCGTACCCGCCAACAGAAGAAGATTCGACTTCGTTTTTGCCGCCCTTGCAGTTGCCGTCATGTCTTCTATTTTCGCCATACCCTCTCCACCACCTACTGTAAAGGTGTTTGTATTCGCGGTAATCCTTCCCTTGGTAGGTCTGTTCCTGAAATACAGCGTTGACTCCCAATCAAGTTCTAATATCAAGTGGAACACAGCCCGAAACTCGGCAATCGCCTGGGGATTTTTTCTAGCGCTGATTTATGGTACTACTTCAGGCAACTCGGTGCTCCAATGTAGGAACGGTATCGCTCCTCTTTTGGCTGTAGGCGTGGTTACGTTATATCGTTTTGTCGATGAGCATGCTCAAAGCAGTGGTGACTCAATGAGAAGAGTTATGTGGCCTGTACTCCCTTACCTAATGATAATCCCATTCGGTTTTGCGGGATTGGAATACAGCTACCACAACATTTACAGGGACCTCGACGTTGATAAGCTTACCGCCCAGTTCAAACATCCAAAGCTCAAAGGAATCTATTCAACCCCGGAAAAGGTTGCTACGTTGGAAGATCTCTTAGATTATCTCGATGAAAGAGTGAAACCCAGAGATTACTTCCTGGCCTATAACTATATTCCCATGCTCTACTTCCTCACCCAAAGCAGGCCCCCCTATGGAGCCGCATGGGCCAGAGATGACTGGCCGCTCCCTGTTAGGCAACGCCTCCTAAACAAGATGATTCAACATGATCGAATTCCAGAATATTGCGTCCGCATGCTGACCTGGCCGGTGAGTAGTTGGAAAAGGGTCATGCCCTATGATGAAAGGGGCCCATTAGATTTATTCGTAAATTCCAATTACTATCTGGAACATATTATCTATCCCTTTGAAATCTGGCACCGCGGTAAGGGCCCTAGGCTGCGCGCATTTGACCAAATGCCGCCGATGTTCCAAGATTCATTCAGCAATTGGAAAGGACCCGCTACCGTTCCCATGCGAGAGTTGGCCACAAAAGCCGCTCCCCTGATAGTGCAGGGATTTCGAGGTGACTTTAATTTCAGCAAGATCTCTGATAAGGATGGCGAGCGCATCCGCGGCTGTCCGTTTCGAAAAGGGGAAGAGGGTAGCATGTGGGTTCAATTTGGTTATACGTCCGGAGAAAACGGATTTGACCTTGACCTTTGCCCTCGACAGCAGGTCATCTTTACCATCTCCGCGAGGCTCTCTGAGAAGCCGAGAAGGCCAGCTCTGCTCTTCGTCCGAGATAAGACCACAGCATGGGATACAAACAGCGTCTTTATCAGTAAAACTTCGTGGGAGCGCTATATTGTTTCAAAAAAAATCAGAGATGGAGCTACGATCCTTGCCTTGGGAATTAACTGGGAGCCGAGAGATGAGGGGCAGTGGTTAGAGATAAAGGATATTCGCATATATGTAACTGGCAGGGGCACTGTGGCCCCTGAAAAATAGAAGAAATGCACTTAATCTAGGCCCTCTTCATCTTCTTGACAATCACTGCCTTCAGGAAGATACAAACCTCGCCAATAAGGAACCATATCCGTGAAACAAGAGAGATGTTAGTAGAATCAGAGAGTGATAAACCCATAATTCCCAAGGCACCCACCAGGACACCTTCACGGACACCAATACCACCTGGCGATATGACGGAAAGTATCCCAAGACACACAGACAGTGGAAATGCAAAAGAGATTGAGAGGACAGGCATCTCATTTTGAACTAGGGCTCGGGATAAGAAATAGAATCCTAACGACCAAAAACCCCACTGGAGAAACAACAGAAACATGATTTTCAGAAGAGGGCATATCCCCAGACCGATGGGCTCTATATCCTTTTTGAACAATTTCCCTATGATTCTGTACAGCAGTCTTCTGAATTTGGGTAAGATTACAAGGATAGATAAGATGACAACCATTACATACATACTCAGATTAGCTAACCCATATTTGCCTGACAGAGCAAGACCTACAAAGCCGAGGATGAGGCCGGAAGAGATAAAGAGTATCTGGAGATGAATCGATACGAGAACTGCATGCTGCAGGGGAATACCATATTGAGCTACCAGGCTTGCCCTCCCAAGCGATGACCAGATTTTTCCAGGGATGTATTTGGCAAAGACGGACATGCCCACTGAATAGATGCATTGAGATAATCCCAGATTATATCCATTAAGCCTCAACAGGTATTTCCAATTCCATACCGCCAATAGAAATCCAAGAAACAATAATAGAAGAGAAAAAACAATGGACCCCCTCTCCAATTCATCAACCGGGATCGTTAAAAAGTCAATTTTGAATAGATAGAAGATTACAAACAGAATAGAGAAGATGGTGACCAGATGGCACACTAGCTTTGTCACAGATATCTGGTATTTGCCGAATATATGTCTAATGATCAAGCCCTCGCACCATTCAATTCGGGACGTATCAGAAGTCTAAGAAATTGCCCTGCCCCACCTCTTAGCAAATAGAACCGAGAAGACCAATCAGGAGGCATTTGCCATTGAATTTAGAATACCCTGGAGATCATAGAATCGAGTCTTCTCCACTCAGATTTAGATAATAGTCTCCTCTCTGATTTCTTGAGTCTGGATGTTAGTTCTCCTCTCTCCTTTAGAATCAATCCATTTCCCGAGCACCTCTTCTTAAAAAGACTCAATGTTTCCTTTGTGCTATGACACAAATCATCATACGTGACCTCAATGAATTTCCATGGGCCCAATTGCCTTTTCCCTGCCTCTATCAAATCCCAAATCGTCTTTATTTGAAGAGCAACCTGCTCGAAAGGCTCCAGTTTCATAAACTCCTCCATGTTCGGGAGCTCATAGCTCCACCACTCACTGTCGCTATTGAGCAGTTTTCTTCTCGTTAAGATGATAGACTGTGCAGTATAGATAGGCTCTCTCTTGATATTCGCAAAAAGCGCCTTAGGGAAGATCTCTGCTAAATCCTCAACCTTTAAGCTCAACTTCATGCTCTTAAAAAGAAATGGCCCCCCCATGATATGAGATATTGCGGACATACTTTGCTTAACGAGGTCTATATTTCTATAAGAAACATCTATCCTTGTCAGGTCTCTCCCAAACCAGCATTCCATGAGCGGTCCAGCCTCTGACGGCGCCATCAGCCCACTAACGTAACCATATTCGCTCTTCAAATCCTTATTTCCGTACTCTCTAAGAATTCTCTGAGCTAAAAAAGTGACTGTCGACGGGCAAGAATGAAAAAATGAGGCAATATTAGAGATATAACAGAAGTGATAGCGATTTAACAGCAATTGAAGAAGCAATGTTGACCCCGTCCTCGGCGCTCCAACAATAAAGATGGGTCCAATCTCCTCATCACTATAATCCGTTTGGTAAGTGGTAAGAAAGTGCCTTTCCAGATGCTTCAAGAAGAAAAATCTATTTATATTTTTCTGAAAAAACAGGACAAGAGTGCGGAAAAGATTAAAGGCATTTTCATTTCTTAACTGAGACAAACCCCTGGACATCAATAGACTTTCCTCATGGCCGCTGTTTCACGTAGTTTTCATACTCAAGCATGACATTATCCAGCCCCTCAAAGAATGATGATCCGATTCTGTCATCAACTGTTATAACCAAGACCCTGTCGACGATATCTCGAAAGTTCGAAAAGGTCGTTAGTTTTTCATATCCTAGATGTGAATGGTATGGTCTCCTCACCTCAATCCCATGATTTCTAAAGACTTCGATTAATTTCTCGCGCTGTTCTTTCTCGGGCAAAACGAAAGGAATCCTTGAATAGATTGGTAGCTGACCGCTATTTCTGTCAATGCTTTGGATACCAACTCGTCTAAAAGTATCGATTATTCTTTTCCCTCTTTTATATCGTGCCAAATGCACGCCTTCAATATTTTCAATATTCCTTAACATCAGAGAGTTATCCAGGTGGGAGGGCAACATGATTTTCTCTGGAAAATGTGTCGAGTCATAGGTTACTTTCCGTGAAAGAATACGATGGAATAAACTGTATATAGCGCGCTGCTTCAGAATTAATAATGCTATGATAGTAATAAGAGAATAAGCGCTTGATCTTAATTCGTTCTTGACAATGTCCTTGTTTATCTTCCTCTTCTTGGACCCTATCCCTCCCCATGAACTGGCGGAAACTGGTTTGCCCAAGGCGCCGCTAAATATGGTAAAATCCCCGACCTGCCCGACTGGTGACCCATCAAAATAGGCGCTTCCCAGTGCTATCGCGGCATCCTCGATTATTATCCCATCATAGTTTTCCCTGAGTTCCTTAAGCCCCTTCATAGAAACAGGATTTCCAAATTCATGCACAACTATCACAGCAGCTGTTTGTTTGGTTATTTTCCTGTCTACGTCCTGGAAATCTATGGAAAAGGAATTTGTGTCTATATCAGCGTAAACAGGGCTTTTCTGGGCTTTTTTGATCACAGTGGGAATTATTGGACAGCTGAATACGGGCGTTATCACCTCGCTTTTCGTCTTATCAGTGTTCCATAAGGCAAGGTATAATGCATGACGTCCTGAATCGGTGACTATGAAATCATCAAAACCATACAGTTCAATAAATCTCTTCCTAATTGTATCAGCTAAAGCATTATAGCTCGTATGGTTTAAAAGGCTTCTGATTAGCGTTGGGAAATCTGTGGTAGAGGAAATTCTGTGGTATTCATACATCGGAATTGATTAAGCCCTCGACGCCTCAGTAGAATAGTTGTATCTACCTCCCGTATCTGAGCCTTTTGTAGCTTCTTATTGCAAGCCTCTTGGCATTGTTTAACAAATTGTTCTTCCATATATGGTAGTAGGAGGTCAAAGTACCGCCAAAACCACGGTAAAAGCTTTCAATGGGTTTTATCATTGAGCCCTCGAAGTCAAAGACCCTTGATACTTGTGATGCAAACTCTATGGCCTTCATCACCAAGAGGGCATTTGCTCCCACCTTTGGCATATTGTGATCAATGCCGTTTAAAATGAAATAGGAGCACTCTTCATCATAAACAATACCGCAAACAGCATAGTACCGGCCTCTGCGGTCTGTAGCACCAGAAAGCTTGATTGCATTGTACTCTCTTAAGCAATTGTAAAACCTTTCGAAGAATGCAAAGGAGTAAGGAATGCTACCACCTTGCCGTTCATACGTGAGCCTGTTGATCTCGTAGAAATCCCTCGGTGGAACGTCATCTTTAATCCTGACCTTATTTCTCTGAGCCTTTCTAATCTCATTGCGAGCGATCGAGTCCATGTTGTCAAGGATTTGATTCATATCCTCGAGATTGCAAATCCTATAAGTATATCTTGTTTCTTGGGCATGTCCATTCCAATAAAATGGCAGCCAATTGTTAAAATTGGGGTGAAAAGTGTAATCAAAGCTCTTACACCATCCTATTTCCAGAACGATGTTCTCGATTATCTTCTTCTCTGTACTGAGCCTATTGACATATTTGCCTTCTACCGGCCGTAATAGGACGCCCAAATATTTTGCAAGCAATGGATTGGAGTGTGCTCGAATCTCATTTTTTGCCAATACAATGCCCCCCTGGATAGCTTCGCCCTTGAATACCGCCCCAATTCTGTAGGGCAATCCTATTGCATCGAGATAAAATGTCCTCGCAAATATGCTGCCCTGAGGGCTAATGTCCACAAAACGATCCCATTCTTCATATTTATCACACGGTAGTATTCGGAACTCCATACTCATCACTTTCAGTTCTACTATGTTTTCTCCTTCTGGCTACAATCAAATGGAATACCATGCACTTGGCAAGATTGGATAAGTTGTCCTTGACAAGTTGCAGCAGCCAGCCCGAAAACTTGCAGTCCCATCTCTCAGGATGAGTCTGAATGCACATCTTCGGCAGGGCCTTTGATCTTATTAGCTCCATCAAGTCATCTGTGGTCTGAACTGCGATTTGTGAACGAGCATATGCTCGATCGCGAATATTCACCTTATTCGCATTCCATGAACGACCTGTATCTGTCAAATAGGTAACCTGCGAGTAATCAATGGAAAGATAGGCCTCACCGAGGATTTGAAATTGTCTGAAATCATATTTCTTCCAGAGCCACCGATTATCCCAAGCGGACAGAGGCCTCCCGTGCATACAGATTGTACTGACCTCTGCAATCTTTCTAAGGGCGAGCAATTCTTCCTGAAATAGCTGCAAGGCCTTGCGGTAGTCGCCCCTTGCCTTAGAAAGGGTTTCATAATGGTAACCAATCTCATGGTTCAGGACCTCTATCTTCCTTATAACCTCTTCTTTGAAAACATCCCTGGTGTACCTGAAGTAATATGTTGACGATAGACCGTGGTCTTTTTCCAGTAGCGCCATATCAACGGCCTTCTGCGGTTTTCTGTCCACATCGTGACGCAGTATCACTACGTAGGGTCCACGGGAACGTGCATCTGCCAGGTAGTCTCTCACGGTCTTTACCTCATAGCCTGAATCAACTATAGTGGAGCAGAGCTGCTCATATTTCCCAAGCGTAAAATCCAGACCTCTCACTTTAAATCCTTATTATATTCCATATCAAACCACATCCCAAAGAAAAGGGTCTGCAATCCGCTAATGACGGTAAAGACAAGGGCCATGGCATTGATATCAGGTATATCGCCGGTCACAGCCCAGATATAGAAAAGCCTTATGGTCAGTGGAATGCAGGAGATCAGGAGAAAGAAGGAGAGGATATAGAAGAATACCAGAGGATGAAAATCCTTAATGACATATTTAAAAAACAGCCTTTTCCAGAATCCCTTGAACAAGAGCCATGATATCTTGGGGATGACCGTAATCAACCTTATCCCGGACTTCTCTCCAACATCATAGACGGGCCTCACATGTACATCCCTCACCCGAAAATCATACTGGTTCAGCTTGATGAGCATGTCATTTGGCATGCCGTAGCGTTTATAAATGGTATCCAAATTCAGCTTTTTGAGCACATTCAAGGAGACCGCCGTATACCCGGTCTGGGAATCAGCGATATGCCAGTAACCAGAGGCAATTTTGGTTAAAAGGGAAAGAAAAGAATTACCTAGATACCGGTAGTGCGGGATCATACTCCAGGCGTCACCCTGAAAGAGCCTATTTCCCTTGGTGTAGTCCACATCTCCTTTAGCAACAGGGCGCACTATGTTTTTGAGATCCCTCGGATCCATCTGTCCGTCGCCAGCCATAACGACGGTAACATCGATGTCAAACTCTATAGCCTTTTTGTATCCCGTGATAATTGCCCCCCCCACTCCTTGATTTGCCTCGTGTTCAATCAGGATCATCCTTTTGTCTTTTTCGGCTACTTCCCTTACAAATTTCACCGTATTGTCATTGCTCCTATCATCGACAACAATAACCTTATCGACGAGGGAAGGGATTGAACGTAATGTCTTTGCTATTAATCTCTCCTCATTATAGGCTGGAACAACAACGGCGATTGTTTTCTGCAAATACATTGTCCTAATGATATCCGTTAGATTGGCTCCCTAATGAGCGATACTCCATATCCCCACTTTGAAAATAGGAGTTTTACATATTTTCCAAAAAATGCCTTCATGACCTCTCGATCCTTTGGGGTAAAATTCGCCTTAACCCACTTATCGAAGATATCATAGCAGATGAGTAAATGGGTTATCTCCATGCCCTTAAGTCCAAGGAATATGGTTTCAGGATCACTTGAGGCCTTTACAAGCTGGCGAAACGCACTTCTATTCCTGTACATATCAAACATATAATCTCTCTCGCAGTAATAACCCCTATTTCCTAGATAGATGAATAATATCCTGGCATCATGAGGGAGGTTCTCATTGATGTATCTCATAGCAGGGTATTCTGGCAGGAATTTGGCTATATATTCATCGCGACTTGAGCTACCAGAAAGATACTTCAGGGGATCCACATATTCATATTGATCTCGAATATACCATGCATTCAACCAAAGGGACAACGATATGATCAGGAAAATGGCGGTAAATCCCATATTTCGCGAGTACCTGCCACTTACCCCGGAGACCACGTTGGCAATGTTCCTCACGCCAAAGATGGATAAGAGGACCAAGGGAGGGATTATGGGTGAAATATACCGTATCCGCATACCACTGCCAAGAAAAGCGGATGCGAAGAACAGGCCTGCAAAGGCGAGCAGTATCTTTTTCTCACCCCTGAGAACGTGAGGATCCCCTCTCATGTTATAGAAGGCAAGAAATGGGAACAGAAGAAGAAACGGATTGAGTTTGCCATCAAAATACTGGGGGTTTCCGTCCCGCCCTTGAAAAAAGACCCTCACAGGCAGGAGCGCTATCTGCCACCAAGTTTCATGATAGACCAAGCTTCTAAAAGTGAAATGACTGATTGTTTGCCTATTCATGGCATTCTGCGGATTGAACCAATGGTCATAGAGGGGAAATATCGGGTTGTTTGTCCATATGCAGTTCCTTATCATCCAGGGAGAAAATACGAGAAGGGCCACAAACAGAAAGAGCACCCCATATCCGGCAGCCTTATAAGAGCCAGGGTTCCCAACTCGTGTGTATCTTGAATAGAGATACGGAACCAGAAGGGTTAAGAGGAACAGTGTTATCAGACCATTGTATTTTGTTCCGGCTGCCAAACCACCGAGGAGAGCAGACACCATTAGCAACCTCAACCCGAAACCCTCCTCAACCCATCTAAGCAACAAGAGAAGCGAGGCTGTGGAGAAGAATATAAGGCCCAGATCAACGTACACGGTTATAGACAGTTTTACAATAATGGGCACGGAAAGGAAAAAGATCACGCCCAAGAGGGCATAGATGGTGCTAGTTCGCCTCTTTAAATAGCTGAAAACAAGCCAGGATGTCAGCAATGCAAAGGAGAAATGGATAAATTTGGGGACTATGTCATTACCAAAATAAAGGGGAATTACATAGAGGAAATCCAGATT
>Ga0209427_10004333_pt1 | contig 16406 bp, 21 predicted proteins | sample DeeMarSWOR136_30_FD_187465 | JGI IMG/M metagenome (GOLD analysis project Ga0209427, IMG submission 187465) | Marine sediment microbial communities from White Oak River estuary, North Carolina - WOR-1-36_30 (SPAdes) (version 2) | ecosystem: Environmental > Aquatic > Marine > Intertidal zone >...
ATTACGCCGGTGGCGATTGAGCAGGGGTTGCGTTTTGCGATCCGTGAAGGCGGTAAGACTGTCGGCGCAGGTGTCGTCACAAAAATACTGGAATAATGAATAAATTGAGAATCAGATTAAAATCGTATGACCACACAATACTTGATCAATCGGTCAAGTCCATCGTAGAAACGGCGAAACGATTTGGTGTGAACATGTCTGGGCCAATTCCCTTGCCCACAGAGCGCTCTTTGTATACTGTACTACGTTCACCCCACGTCGATAAAAAATCGCGCGAACAGTTCGAACTAAGGGTACACAAACGACTTATTGAACTAAACGATGTTACTCCTGACATAATCGACGCCTTAAACAAACTCGAAATCCCTGCAGGGGTGTACATTGAAGTAAAGGCATTGTAGTATGGTTGGTCTTATCGGTAAAAAAATCGGCATGTCGCAATTATTCCTTGAAAATGGCAATGTTGTATCAGTGAGTATCATCGAGGTTGGTCCCTGCTCCGTTGTCCAGGTGAAGGATGAAAAAAAGGATGGCTACAAAGCCATACAGCTCGGTTGTGGAGGACAGAGAAGAATTAGTAAACCGCTTAGCGGACATATAAAGAAAACAAAACTAAAATCAGTTGCTCGACTATTTGAGTTTAAGGTGAAAGAACCGGAAAAGTACAAAGTGGGTGACACGATAGATGTGTCCATATTTAGCGACGGCAACAAGATCTCAGTAACAGGGTGGACAAAAGGAAGAGGTTTTGCAGGCGGCGTGAAAAGATGGGGATGGCACGGTGGACCTGCTTCACATGGTTCAATGGCACACCGCAGGGTAGGCTCGGCGGGTCCAGGAACCGCGCCAGGAAGAATCCTCAAGAACAAGACAATGCCCGGTCGATATGGCAACGAAAAAGTGACCGTAAGGAACTTAGAAATCGTAAAGGTTGAAAAGGAAAAAAACATGTTGTATGTGAAAGGGGCAGTACCTGGCGCCAGAAATGGTTATCTTCTACTCATGAAAGAGGAATAATGGAAACGAAACTTTTCGACCTGCATGGCAAGGAAGCTGGAAAGGTGAAGCTCGCTGATGAGATATTCAATCTTGATGTCAATAGAACACTTTTATGGGAAAACATCACGGCTCTACTGCAAAACAAAAGAAAGGGATTAGCCAGTACAAAAACAAAGAATGAAGTCAGCGGTGGCGGCAGAAAGCCATATCGTCAGAAAGGTACTGGCTGGGCACGTCACGGAAGTATTCGGTCACCTATCTGGAAAGGTGGAGGAGTTGTCTTCGGTCCGAAACCGCGTGACTATTTTGTACGCATTCCTAAGAAGAAGAGGTTAAGGGCGCTTCTCTCATCATTAAGTGAAAAGGCCAAAGAGAACAAGATAGTGGTGATCAAAGACCTCAGTCTTGAATCAACAAAGACAAAAAATTTCGCAGCTATATTAAAAAATATTAATTTAGATAGAGCAAAGACGCTCGTTGGGTTGGAAAAAATAGATTCGAATGTAAAATTGGCAAGTCGTAACATACCACTTGTAATTATAAAAAGAGTAGATGACATTAATTGTTTAGATGTATTGTCTGCTGATTACCTACTCATTACAAAAAAGGGATTAGAGAAACTGGAGCAACGATGTCTTACGAAAAGATCATAAAAAGGGCACTGATTACAGAGAAGGCGAACCGTTTGAGGGAAATGAATGTGTATCAGTTTGAGGTAGTGAAAAACGCGAGCAAGTATCATATTAAAGAAGCAGTTGAAAAACTATTCGGCGTAGAGGTCATAGATGTGAAGACATCCAATTTGCCACCAAAATTAAGGAGATTAGGACGCTCGACAGGGTATAAATCAGGATATAAGAAAGCAACGGTCACCATCAAACAGGGACAAAAGATCGAAATAATTGAGGGTGTATAATGGCTTTGAAGAAACATCGTCCGACAACACCATCAAGAAGATTTTATAAAGTGAATAAACCGCCGATAACTAAAACGGAACCGGAAAAGTATCTTACCTATTCTAAGAAGAGAACAGGCGGCAGAAATAATCTTGGAAGAATTACCGCGCGACACCGTGGAGGAGGACATCACAAGATTGTCAGGATGATTGATTTCCGAAGAAATAAGGATAATGTACCTGCAACGGTAAAGACTATTGAATATGACCCCAATCGCAGTGGACTGATTGCCTTGGTCGCCTATGTTGATGGAGAAAGACGCTACATTTTGTGCCCAGAAGGACTCCAAGTGGGTGATTCGGTAACGTCAGGAGATGATGCACCTATTCAGGTAGGAAATTGTCTTTCATTGAAAAACATTCCGCTCGGTGTCGAAATTCACAATATTGAATTGTTTCCCAAGAAAGGCGGTGAATTAGTAAGGAGCGCTGGCCTTTCCTGTCAAATCTTGGCAAAAGAAGGGAAATATGCCCACGTGAAGTTACCTTCAGGTGAGATGCGTTTGATCGATTTAAGATGTCGTGCCACTATCGGCAAGGTTTCTAATGCCCTTCATTCAAGTGCATCTCGAGGCAAGGCTGGAAAAACAAGACACAGAGGAATCAGACCACATGTGAGAGGAGTTGCAATGAACCCAATCGATCACCCTATGGGAGGTGGTGAAGGACGCTCTCATGGCGGTAGACAACCTGCATCACCATGGGGATGGCTCACAAAGGGGAAGAAAACTAGGAAAGTGCATAAGGCATCAGACAAGTTCATTGTGAAAAGGAGAAAGTAATGTCGAGATCATTAAAGAAAGGTCCTTATGTTGATGCAAAGTTAATGAAAAAAATAAATAAGCTCATTGATTCTGGAGAGAAGAAAATAATAAAGACATGGGCAAGAAACTCAATGATTCCTCCAGAATTTGTAGGATTCACCATCGCCGTTCACAATGGTAATCGTTTCATTCCAGTATATGTCACCGAAAGAATGGTTGGTCACAAACTTGGTGAATTTGCTCCAACACGTACGTTTCGCTTGCATTCAGGAACAAGAAAAGAGGAGAAGAAACAACGAGAGTTTGAAAAATGATTGCACGAGCAGTAAAACGATATGAACGGGTATCATCGAGAAAGGTGAAACGAATATTGGATGTTATCAGAGGTAAAGGCGTTTTGGAAGCAAAGGCATTGTTGCAGTTCCACCCCTCAAGATCAAAAATTCCAATATTAAAAACACTCGATTCTGCGGTCGCAAATCTTAAGGTTAAAGTGGGAACCGTACGCGTAGACGATAGCGATCTCTTTGTAAAAGAGGCGCGTGTCGATGCAGGCCCCACGATGAAGCGATGGCGTGCTGGTTTTCGCGGGACTGCAGATATGATTAGAAGAAGAACCTGTCACATAACGTTGGTAATCGACTCATATAAGCCGATTAAGGAAAAGAAGGGAGATTAATGGGACAAAAAACTCACCCGATAGGATTTAGACTTGGTATTACCAAAGATTGGAAATCGAAGTGGTTTGATCAAAAGAATTACAGGGCACTCATTGCTGAAGACCACAAAGTACGGCGTTATCTTTATCAACGGTTGTCTGAGGCGATGTTGTCTGATATTATTATTAGAAGATTATCGAATCGGGTGATCATCTCTATTCATACAGCTCAACCTGGTAAGGTAATTGGCAAAGGTGGTGAGGAAATCAAGAAACTGCGCGAGGAAATTAAGAGCTTAATAGATAAAGACGTCACAATAAACATCGAGGAAGTAAGGATGCCTGAACTGGACGCCTTCTTGGTTTCCCAGAATATAGCACGTCAAATCACCCAGAGGGTATCCCATCGTCGAGCAATGAAGAGAGCACTCATATCTGCAATGAAGATTGGTGCCAAAGGAATAAAAGTTAGTTGCGCAGGAAGACTCGGTGGCGCAGAGATAGCACGAACTGAATGGAAACGGGAAGGGCGAGTGCCTTTGCACACGCTCGATGCAGATATCGATTATGCGTGCACCACTGCATTTACGATCTACGGAACTGTCGGCGTTAAGGTCTGGATTTATAAGGGAAATGTGCGGTAATGTTTGAACCAAAAAAGACTAAATATCGAAGACAGCAGAGAGGTCGTCGCAGAGGTAAAGCAACAAGAGGAAACACCATAGCCTTCGGTGAGTACGGTCTCATTGCCGCCGAGCCTGCATGGATTACAGCACGACAGATTGAGGCATCGAGAGTTGCAATTTCCCACTCGATGAAAAAGGGTGGCAAGCTCTGGATTAGAATCTTTCCCGATAAGCCGGTTACAAAAAAACCTGCAGAAACAAGAATGGGAAAAGGTAAGGGTGCACCTGAATACTGGGTATGTGTCGTTAAGCCTGGCCGCATACTTTTCGAACTAGAAGGGCTGGCTGAGACCGACGCGCGTCATCTCTTGAGACTCGCAGCAAACAAATTGCCCATAAGGACAAGATTTATTAAACGAGAGCCAGGAATCAAGTATGAAGGTTTTTGAATTAAGAGAAAAATCACGAGAAGAGCTCGTCGATCTTCTGAATGGCCTGTATAAAGAGATTTTTAACTTAAGGTTGCGCCGTGGTGCGCATGAATTGCCCAATCCACTGAGATTGCGCACATTGCGCAGGGATATTGCGCGCGTTAAGACAGTCTTACGAGAGGACGAACTGGGCGTCAGAAAAATTCTCGAACCTAAGAAATCAAAACACAAAGGTAAGTGAGGAGAATGATATGCGAAGGAGAAAGATCGGTTTTGTAGTAAGCGACAAACCACATAAGACTGTAGTTGTGAAAATAACTAATTTTGCAAAACACCCATTGTACAAGAAGTATATCAGGAAAATTACAAAGGTCTATGCGCATGATGAAAAGAATGAATGTAAGATTGGTGAAAAGGTATTGATTGAGTTAACAAAACCCCTCTCTCGATTAAAACGTTGGCGTGTAGTAAGGAAAATAGTGTGATACAGATATATTCGAGATTGAAAGTCTGTGATAATACGGGCGCAAGAATCGCAATGTGCATCAGAGTGAGTGGCGGATCAAGGAGGCGGTATGGTTATATCGGAGACATAATAAATGTGACTATCAAGGACGCTCTCCCTAATGCGCCAATAAAAAAAGGCGATAAAGGGAAGGCGGTGATTGTGAGGACAAGAAAAGAGTGTCGCAGGCCTGATGGCTCCTATGTGAGATTTGATGACAATGCCTGCGTCCTCATCACTGAGCAGAGAGAACCAAAAGGTACACGGGTTTTTGGACCAGTAGCACGAGAACTACGCGAAAAAGGATTTACAAAGATATTATCTTTGGCAAGTGAGGTAGTATAAGCATTGAAGCAGAAGAATAGAGAAAAACCAAAATCAAAATTCCACATAAAGAGGGATGACCTCGTTGAAGTCAATACTGGTGAGGAAAAAGGAAGGCGAGGAAGGGTGCTCGAAATAATAGCGGCGAAGTCTCAGGCTATTGTTGAAGGAATTAATTTGGTAAAAAAGCACCAACGCGCTCGATCTCAAACCAAACCTTCGGGAATCGTCACAGTACCTGGACCATTAAATATGTCTAATCTTGTATTGATCTGTTCTAAATGCGGAAAGAAGACCACGATAAAAAAGGAAAAAATAGAAAATAAGAGAGTAAGAATTTGTAAGAAATGCGGAGAAATAGTTGAATAAGAAAAACGCAACAAAATACACACCGCGATTAAAGATCTATTATACCCAACAATTAAGGAAATCTCTGATGAAACAACTAGGACACAAAAATATTTATGAGGTGCCCCAATTACAGAAGATAGTCATCAATGTCGGCTTGGGTGAGGCAGTGAGTGATCAGAAGATAACTGAGGTCGTAAAGGCAGATCTCGAGAGGATTACTGGTCAAGCACCTTTGTTTACACGAGCGAAAAGGCCGATATCGAATTTTAAGATTCGAAAAGGAATGATTATCGGTATGAAAACCACTCTCAGAGGTGCTCGGATGTATGAATTCTTTGACCGATTTGTAAATTTTGCAGCGCCTCGTATCAGGGATTTCCGCGGTTTCTTAAGAGACTCATTCGATGGTAGAGGTTGTTACAATTTAGGGCTCACCGAACAGACCATATTCCCGGAAATCGAGTATGATAAGGTTAAGAAGGTTTTTGGTATGGACATCGCCATCGTTACATCAGCAAAAAAAGATGAGGGCGCCTTTGCCTTACTTGAGGCATTAGGGATGCCATTTGAGAGAAAGAAATAAAGGAGATACATGGCAAAACTTAGTTTGATAAATAAATCACAGAAACCCCCAAAATATTCAACAAGAAGATATAATCGCTGTTTCAGGTGCGGAAGAGCTCGAGCGTATTACCGCAAGTTCGGTCTCTGCCGTATCTGCCTCCGTGAGCTCGCCCTCAAGGGTGAAATTCCAGGCGTAAGAAAAGCAACCTGGTAGGATTCAAACACCTAAATCCGCCACACTTCTTGGCGGACAAAATTCCTAAATACCTAAAAGTAACAGTGAGGTTGTCAGAATATCAGACCATCAGGGTGGGGGTGCCAGGATACCGGGTTACTAGATGAAAATATCCACTGATATTCTGATCCCCCGATATGCTTCATCCTGATTCCCTGATAATCTGATATGCACATATCTGTGCTGAACATCTTTTTTCATCTTTATTTTAAGGATTTTCGGGATCATTTGTCATTTGGAATTTGTTTGTGACTTGGTTTTTGAAATTTGATATTTGTAATTAAATCTCTCTTCTTCCTTCTAATGCACGGGTGAGGGTTGTTGTGTCGGCGAGGTCAAGATCACTTCCCATGGGCAGACCACGGGCGATCCGTGTCACTTTCACACCCAAGGGTTTGAGTAATTTAGCAATATAGAGCGCTGTAACATCACCCTCGGTTGTTGGATTGGTGGCAATGACAACCTCAGTAATTGTACTTGATTGTATTCTCTCGACGAGGGTATCAATTCTTAGGTCTTCTGGGCTTACATCATCAATAGGAGATATGACACCATGCAAAACATGATAAAGTCCTCTATACTCACTGGTTTTTTCGATCACCATCACATCAGAAGGTTGTTCCACAACACATATGCGCTCGGTATCACGGGACTGATTCCTGCAAATTTCACAGGGGTCCTGTTCACTGAGATTATGGCACAGCGAGCATTCCTTGAGTTGCATGCGCGCCCTCAAGATCGCTTCAGTCAATTCCCGCACCTTTGTCTTATCCATTTTCTGTAAATAAAAGGCAAGGCGCTGGGCTGATTTTCTTCCAATACCAGGCAGCCACTGAAGCTTCTCAATCAAATCGGTGAGGAGAGACATACCCTATTGTAGTGAAAGTGCGCGATAAGTCAACTAGTGAATTGCTGAGTTCTCAGAATGTTGTTTTGCTAAGAATGAACTACATTCCTTTTTTATCGTACCACAATCAATTTCCTTATGTAATCTCGCTCACCTGTGGGACATTTACAGAAATAAACTCCTGGGGAAATAGACTTACCTCTCCTATCCATACCATGCCATGTCAAGGTGTATGTTCCTGCCGGTTTAACTTCGTCAACGAGTGACTTCATCAGACGACCGTGTACATCATAGATTGAAATTACAACAGAATGTTTAAACGATTACATTTATCGCGTGCCGAGAGGGTGGGTAAAATGTTGCTCGTGGGTGTAGGAGCATGTCTTTACGCCATGATTATTGGCAGTCAGGCAGAACAATATCCTGATGTGATTCATGCCGTGTCATTGTTGCCAAAAACTTCAACGAAATTGCTCAGTGTGTTTCGTCTCGGTCTCATAATGATTGCGAGGTGTACTTCAATTAAACTCGCCTTACAATTAGTACTGGAGATACGATAAAAAAAGTGAAGAGCAGTCAGGTTTTCAATACCTTGACATTCTCTTGTTATCTAGTATATTAATTGAGATACTCAAAGGCGGTTATTATGAGATTTTATCTTATATTTCTGATCACCTTATGTGCTTGGTCCGATGTGTTGCATGTGAATGTGCCTGCACCAGACTACGAGATCGCAGACAGCAAATTCATAATTGACGATGGAGATTACATCAACACGCCTGGCGCGCCAAATCTCCCTTGTAAAAAACTGACGATCTGCCTTCCTCCCGGGGCAATTGTTGAATCTGTGAAATTTAACGGAAAGCGAAAGGAGATAGATTACCTTGACATACGGCCCGCACAACCACCGCTCCCCATGACAGACAGAGCTGCGGTCAGCAGAATTATGGAATCGTATGAGAAACTAAGGGAGAAGTTCTACACATCTGATGAGACTTATCCTGAGATCTATGGAGTTTTGCTATCCAAAGGTGGATTGAGAAAGTATACAGTAGTAGATATTGCATGCTATCATTTTGCTTACCAGCCGATATCCAAGAAACTCTCTTATTCACCACATATCACTGTCGAAATACAATATAGAATGCCAGCTCCTGCAAGCGTACGTGCACGATTCTGGCAAGGATTAACAGATGACATCACCTTCGACGACATTGCGCAAGAAATAATATATAACTGGCAAGATGCCGGAATGTGGTACCACACCGATACACCAAAAAGAGCGAATGGTTATTACATAATAATTCCAGCTTCACTGATCAGTTCAGTAGATATGCTTGTCGCTTACAGGCAGAGCCAGGGTTATAATGTGAATATTATCACAAAGGAATATATTGAGGCAAATGTTGTGGGAGACAATCTTGTAGCTAAGATGAGAAACTACTTACGAGACAACATGGCAGATATTGAGTATGCGCTACTCGTGGGATTTTCTGCTGATATACCATGGCGTTCAGTTGTACCATTCAATAACAATCCCTATAGCCCCTGGAATAGTGCAGACTATTCTCCTATACCGAGCGACCTCTATTATGCAGAATTGACTGATCCTGATAGCCTGTCGTGGAATAGTGACGGCGACAGTTACTATGGTGAGGTGTATGATGATAGTTTTAATCCTGTTGGTGAGGACGACCCAGATTATCATGCAGATATTCACCTCGGACGGATACCTTATAGCGCGCAGAGCACGATAGAGGAAATATGCGAGAAGATGATAGCCTTTGACAACAACACCGATGTATCCTACAAGACCTCGTCATTACTGGCAGGTGCCATATACTATTATGCAAATGAGGATAACACTGGCAACGCAAGAATGGATGGTGCCGATTTCACAGAAGGACTTCTCGATAGTGCAGTGCTCGACCGTGCAAATGCTATTACGCTCTATGAGATGGGGGGCCTGAGTCCCTCAACCCATACGTGCACTGATTCCCTCACCAGGACTCATATGGTCAATTACTGGCAAAATAGAGGCATCATGTATGAGTGTCACCACGGACACAATTATCTCTTTGCGAGAAAAATATGGGCATGGGATGATGGTGATAGTATCCCCGAGGCTTTTGAAATGCAGTGGCCTACGTGTCTCAACACGTCTGATGTCAGTCAACTCGATAATGACCATCCTGCCACGACGATCTTACGGTCTTGTTTGTGTGGCAATCCTGACGTCTATGGTCTTGCTGCTGAACTCTTGCGTCACGGTTCTTCTGCTGTCATCAGTAGCTCACGAATCTGCTGGATGACCTATGCAGATCCGGGTGGTATACCATATCATTTTCTCGAAAGACTTATCCAGGACACAACTGTCAGTGGCGGGATAATTGGCAAGTCATATGATATTGCGAGAAGTGATTTTATGGAAGCCACAGGCTTCTGGCTTCCAGCATATCACTATAATCTCTTTGGTGATCCAGCATTACGACAATTTGGTAGGCTCACGGGTGTTGAGGAAGCCGAACAGAAAACAATGGTCTCTACTCTTTCCGTATATCCTAATCCTGCTTCAGATAGAGTCATAATAATGCTCCAATCTCCCACTGTGCAAAAAGTTGAGCTCGATGTGTTCGATGAAAGTGGTCGCTTCGTGAAGAGTCTCTATAATGGCTACATGGAAGAAGGCAAGAAGACAATATATACGCGATTACCTGCAGGTGTTTACTTTATCAAACTACAAAACAGAGGCAGAACAGAATTCAAAAAATTAATAATCGTTCATTGATAAAATAGGTCCGGCCAATGGCATTTTTACCCCTTGACAAATGACATATCTTCAATAAAATGTCAAACTATGGAAAGGAATTTTTCGATGAAGACAAAATATTTTGCAGATAAGGCGCAGTTCATAGTTATTGTGTTGCTCAGGAGGATGGGCCTTATGTCGCCTTAATTTTTGGTTTTTGGAAGTAATAGGGCCCACCGCACGGTGGGCCTTTTTTTTATTGAACAATAGAAGGAATAAGAAGGCAGAAGATGGCGTAAAGCAAGAAATAAACCCTTGATTGCCCTTTATTGCCCTCTCTGAGCCCTTTATCAATCTTCTCAAGCCCTCTATTACAAAGGAGGTTATATGAAAGAACATATGTGGTGTGAAGATATGTTTACCCCAGAAGGAGTCCCGATGAAGGCTCCTACAAATGCTGGAATGAAGGGTGCTCAAAACTGGAGATATGACAGAGAACAGTCAAGAAATACTTATGAAAGAGAAGAGAGCAAAACTGCTACCCTGAGCTATCGATGACTTCTCTTGTTGCTTATTATGGGCGGAAGCGTGCGTTATGAGTGATGTTTCTCAACACCCAACGCACATGTGATGCTAAGGACCTCATATATCGTCTCAGACTCATTAATGGACGCGTTTCCCACTAATGCCCGATCTCTTGATTCCTGTCTATTCACACTAGTCCTCATTCATCAGTTTCAACAGAGCACATCAATAACAGGTCGCTGGAGTCAGATATTCAGGATAGTGAGGTTGCAGAAATCTGCGCATCTCATAACAGAGGTGACATTCATTTATAAATCCTCTCTCTTCTTTGTAACCTCTTGCTTTTGCCAACTCCAAGAGACCTATTGGATTTTGTTCGGCAATAATACTGATGACTGGATGCCTCAGATAGTCATAATCAGTGAGCAGCTGAGGTAGAGATTCATGAGCAGCATTACCTATGCAAAGGCCTGGGCAGAGAGTCACATTTCCCTCAAAATCAATCTCAACTACCTCTGGGTTTCTGATATCACCGCCGAGCCAGAATGGAAATTGACATTTTCCTGATGGTAATTTTTGACCGGTGGAGACAAATGCGGCGAGGTTATCTGCTCCTCTCCCATCGAACGTTGCTGGGTACCTGGAAAACTGCACCGCGGTGTATTCTTGCAGTTCATTAGTAAATTCAAGAGTTGAAATATTGTATCTATTCATCATCTTTTCTGAACCCAGTAGGTAACTATCTACTGCAACACTGTCAAGACCAATACGCACTGCAGCATCTATGCCAATCTTAACATGTTCCAGTGGCGTATACTCTTGGTGGAATGCATCGACGCTAAAGGTAATGGACCGTAGTCCCGCCTCTTTTAAATTACTTAGTATTTCTTCAGCCACTATTCGGTTGATTGCCCAATAGCTATTAGTTATGACCCATCTGTTTTCAATATCTAATTCCTTTGCCTTTCTCAGAACTGAAGTGAGTAATTCAGTATTAAGGAAGGGCTCACCTCCGTGAACAGTCAGTGATTTCAGTGGAAAATTCGTCTTCAAATCGGTTAGCCATCTTTCAGCATTTGATAATGGCATGAATCCTTGTGCCTCAGGATGAGCCCTATAGCTGCAGTGTACACACCTGGCTGTGCACTTGAACGTCAAAAGGAAATCAACACCCTTTATCTTCATCAAGAGGAATAATTTTTCTTACAGCTTCAGTCAATAGCAAACATTATTTTTCCACATTTTCTATCTTCTGCTCTCAATATGTTAAAGGCATCCATATAGTCAGTTAATTTATATTTGTGTGTTACTAAAGGTTTTGGGTCAATCCTACCCATATTGACCAGAGTCATCATCTTATACCACGTATCAAAAATCTTCCGACCAATTATTGCATGTATTCTAATTCCTTTCATGATGAGTTCATTTGTCCAATCTATCGTAACTCGTTGCCTGGGAATCCCGAAAGCGGTGAATCTGCTCCCTTTTTTGAGAACCTCAAGACCAACATTTATTGCCGACTGAGCCCCAGACATTTCTAATACAAGGTCAACTCCTTCACCTTTGGTTATCTCCATAATGACTTCTTTCGGATCGGTGTCCTTTATGTTGAAGATGTAGTCAGCACCCATCTTTTTTGCCAGTTCTAATCGATATTGAGTAGCACCTATCATTATGACATTCTGAGCACCACCAGCCTTGGCAGCACAACCTGCTAAGATCCCTGCCGGACCTGAACCAAAGACTACCACAGTATAACCACAGACATCCTCATCGAGTGCAGCATGGACCGCAAGACCTAAAACATCCATCATACAGGCAACTTCCATTGGTGTTGTTTTATCGATCTTCCATGCACTCTCTTCTGGCACTGCAGCATACTGTGCAAAGCCACCATTAGTATGGACTCCGATGATCTTTAGGTTACTGCAGAGATGTTTTCTGCCTGTGTTACATTGATAGCAGATCCCACAAGGAATGCGACTTTCAATTGAAACTAAATCCCCTGGTCGCAGCTTTTTTGTATTCTTTCCTGTCTCGAGGACCTCACCAGCAAATTCATGGCCTATTATCACTGGTGGCTTAATCCATCTCCTTATCGATTCACCCCAGTCGAATATGGTAACATCGGTCCCACATATGGCTGCTGCCTTCACTTTTAGTAAGACTTCATTATCTCTTGGGACTGGAGTTGGTGCATCTCTGAAGTTCAATCCTTTGTCTGCCTTTTCTTTAACAAGAGCATCCATTCTGTCCTCCTCGATTAATGTATGGAAAGTTGAAACCGCTTCCCTATCAATTTTTCACTTATTTTTCAAAATCTCCGCCACCACATCTTCGAGTTTTCTCGCCTCACCTCTCTTCTGAGCGGCTTCAGCCACATGAGGAGGGAGTTTCGATGCAATTTCGTGACGGAGTTCTTCTACTTTATTCTTGGTATGGATATATGATGATGGGTTGCATGCAATAAAAGAAAGAACTTCCAAGGCTTGTTCTTTTTCTTCTCTGAACAGTGCCGAGATCCCAACGAGAGCATCAAGAGCTTGGGGAATTGAGGAAATTTTCATTGCGGCATCCAATGCTTCATAGAAATATTCTTTAGATTGCTCACACTCACCTGCTTCACATGAATCAGTTCCCAATCCAATGAGGGCACCCACCAATCCCCATCGGTAGCCAATCTCTCTGGACAAGTCGAACGACTCCTTATGGTGCTGTTTCGCCTCATCATACTCACCGAGGGCGCACGCTATATTACCCAAATTGCCGAGCGAAGAGGCTATTCCCTTTCGGTCACCAATTTCTCTCTTGATTTCCAGACTTTCCTGGTAGAGTTTTTTGGCTTCAGCATATTCCCCGAGGTCTTTGAGAAGATTGCCCATATTGTTGAGGTTAGATGCTATTCCACGTCGGTCACCGAGTTCCCTGCTTACGGCGAGGCTTTCTCCATAAAGCCTCTTTGCCTCTGAATGCTCACCTAACTCATGTTCAACATTGGCCATATTCATGAGCAATATCGCCATTCCCCATCGGTCTCCGAGTTCTTTATAAATTAGGTAGCTTTTCTGATAGTGTTCCCGCGCCACCTTTAACTCTCCAAGCCGATACGCAATGTTGCCGAGGGTAGTATGTGGAACAGCCATTCGATCTCGAAGACCAATATTTTTGTATATCGAGAGGCTTTTCTCAAGAATTTGCTTTGCCTTTGAGTAGTCGCCTTTTATATAGTCTAAACGACTCAACTCAGTCAGTGTATCTGCGATATTCTTCTGGGCATCGAGTTTGCGAAAGATACAGATACTCCTTTGAAAAAGCTCCTTGGCTTTTTCATAGCGGCCGAGTTGATGTGAGAAAACTCCGTGCCGCGCAAGAACGTTTCCAAAAACTATCTCCTTTTCTTCTTCGGTTACTGCCATTCTACTCTCTAATTTCTTTGTTGCTTGCCCAAACATCTCTTCTCCATCTTGATACCAACCGCGTACCATATAGAATCGCCAGAGACTATCAAAGCACCTGTCGATCGCATTAATGTTTCCTTTTTCGACAGCCCACATCCATGCTGCACGTACATTGTCGATCTCTTCTCCAATCTCTTCCAGGACTTCGCGCTGCCTTTCTCCTCTTATAGATTTCTTTTTTTGGCACATAAACTCACAGTAAAATTGGCTGTGGAGGTCATGAACTTCCTCTTTATCCTGCGGGCACTCCGCCAATTTTTCCTCTGCATACTGCCTTAAGAGTTCATGCACCACATAACGGCCTGATGAGTAATGCTGCAGAAGAGATTTGTTAACCAAGTCAGAGAGGAGGAGAAGAGAAGTCTTTGTGACCTTTTTTGCAGCATCACGCTGAAACCCGCCACGGAATACTGACATCTTCATAAAGACTTTTTTCTCCTCATCAGAGAGAAGATCCCAGGAATGTTCAAATACTGCTCTCATGCTCCTGTGGCGTTCAGGTACATCTCTCATACTCGTAGCGAGAAAATCAATGTTTTGTTCAATCTCCTCGACCACTTCTTTGCAGGAGAGAACACTCATCCATGCAGACGCCAACTCTATGGCAAGAGGCATTCCTAATACCAATTGGCAGATGCGAATAATATAGGGAATCCTATCTTCTGTAAGAGTAAAATCCGGACGAACCCGCTGGGCACCCTCAATAAAGAGCCGAGCTGCACCGTAGTTACTTATAGTATCCATGTCCGCTGTCTCAGGACAACACATCCCCTCAACCATGAGAATCCATTCTCCTTTAAGGTTGAGACGCTCTCTCGAAGAAACAATGATTTTCACCTTTGGTGCAGCTTCGAGAACCTCTGCAACAAGACCTGCTCCTTCGATGAGATGTTCAAAATTGTCCATTACAAACAACATTTCTTTCTCACGCAGGTAGTTATGAAGCTGAACCTTTGGTTCTTCGTGCCCACGGAAGGAAAATTCGAGAGACTTGGCGATCGTCGAGACGAGAAAATCGCTCGAACTTACAGGAGCGAGCGGCACCCAAAAGACACCGTGCCGAAATTCTCCAATCCTCTGAGATGCAGCCTGAAGCGAAAGACGAGTCTTGCCTATGCCACCAGGACCGAGCAGGGTCATAAGCCTACATGAAGGATTCTCAAAGAGTCTTCCAATCTCAGCCAGCTCTTTTTCCCTGCCGAGAAATGGAGTAGGTGGAGAAGGGAGGTTATAGGGTATAGGTTTTGCTTTCTTCTCTTTAGGTGCTACACCTTTCGGAAGTTGCACTAACACTGACTCTATGCCCAATTCCGAAAGAGCAGTATGCTCTGTCTGATAAACTGGACTATAAAACTCTTTGGTCGCCATTGGCTCATATTTGTCAAGGCGTACATAAGTCCCTGTGATGAGCTGCTCTTTGCATCCGGGAAATTTCAATTGCGTTCCCCAAGCAGGCTTATCTGCAAAAAGAGGAAGCATCTCAACACCCTCTGATGGCTTTATTTTAGGATGGGGTCGCACTGGGAAAATAACTGCTGTGTTATTGAGCTCTGCAATATTCAAGAGTACGGTAAAGGTGTAGTTACTTCTCTCCTGCATATAGTAGAAAGACCGCGCTCCATGGATAAATGCCTCAGGCTCAGGATTTAGCGAGGATACAAAAATATAGTGGAGACCTTTTCTCGTGAGGGATTTGAGATAGTCAAACATGGGCGTCTTCTTCTTTCCGCAAATCTCACCCACATAATCCTTACATATCAAGAAGAGAAAATTGCCCCAATTCGTTACGAAACGGTGCACAGTCTTGCCACACATGAGTGTATCACTTGCAGAAAGTGAAAATTCAACAGAAAATGGCGTGAGTTTGACTTGAGTAAATGCCTTTAGCTGTGAACGAACGTTCATCACAATCCTGCAAAAATTGACTGCCCGTGTATCCTGCCCCTTGTCTGCACGTCCAGGCTTCTCGAGGCATTCATGGGGTAATATTGAAATGCAATCATCTACTGGCGTGTGCTCGTAAGTGAGACACACAACCATATCTTTCTTTGCATTGCTTATTGCATCTTCAAATGCCGCCATGTGACTAAAGGGTGCTACAAGCTCAGGAAAGAGAAGGAGGTCGACCTCTGTTGAAGAGGCATGTTCAATTATTTTAAGAATCTTGTTGGCCTGTTTGTCCGGGTCTTTGATCTTTACCATACAATCCTTGGCAAATACCTCCGGGTCGTAGGCAGGGCTAATCTGTGCAAGCATTATGCGGATAGAATCTTTGGTCTTCTGAAATTTTACCTTCGTGTCCTGAATGGAAAAACCTAAATCTTTCATGATTGCACGCTGTTTCCTATCTTATACATCTCTATATAAGACTTTTATGCCTCCTGTGAGTTGAAGAACGAACGTTCGCACAACCAT
>Ga0209427_10004334_pt1 | contig 16405 bp, 16 predicted proteins | sample DeeMarSWOR136_30_FD_187465 | JGI IMG/M metagenome (GOLD analysis project Ga0209427, IMG submission 187465) | Marine sediment microbial communities from White Oak River estuary, North Carolina - WOR-1-36_30 (SPAdes) (version 2) | ecosystem: Environmental > Aquatic > Marine > Intertidal zone >...
TGATGTCTCGAAGAATACCTCTAACCCCAACAACATCTTTTCCCTTATGAATGGGGCCGGAATGGATCTCTCCAATAAATTTTGACCCATCCTTGCGGATAAATGTTCTTTCTCCCACAGTAGTTTTCCCTTTTAGGATATCATTAATGGCTTTACTTGAGATAACCTTGTCTTCTTCAGCCATCATATCTTGTACCCGAATATCACTGAGGATTTCATCCTTTGAATAACCAAACATGTGGGTAGCTACTTCATTCACGTAAATAAATTTCCCTTCCAGGTCAAATTCGTATACTATATCAAGCAAGGATTCCGCAACGAGGCGGTATTTTTCCTCACTCTCCCGCAGCGCCTGCTCGGCCTGCTTGCGCTTCATTTCTGATGCTTCCAATTCAGCAACCCATTGGCGCAGTTCTACCAATTCCTGTATGAGGTGGTCTTTGGTTTTATCTTTATCTTTCATTTTGTGCTCCCTAAATCGGTAGCAATTTTACAATGATAAAAATGGCCCATTCTGTTTGCTTGGGAGAACCTCCAAACCACTTTCCCCGGAAATGACGTGCACTAAATCTATTGAATCGTATCCTGCCTTTTTCAATTCACTTTTAATCAACCCAGCATGGAGAAGCTCGTCTTCAACCAATAATACTTTAAATTCTTTCTTATTTTTCATCCTTACCCATCCTTTAAAAAACCTGTCCGATGCAAAAAATCTGTACTTAGTAAATAGAATGATAATAATGGAAATTACAAAGGCTATAATTAGATAATAAAATGTGGTTTCCGAAAACCAGTAAATAGTTACAAGAATTCCTAAAAAAAGAAAAAGAAGAATGTAATGTATGAATTTGGGCATACCTATATTCGATTGAATAGTCTGGTTACTTTGATTTCCGTTTCGTGCGGCAGTATTTGAGAGCGAAAACTAAGAAGTATATCTCAGTATTCCCGCAAGAGTTATGCCAGTTAATCGGTTGGAAAGGATTGACGTGAGTCACTACCTTCCCGGGATGGAGGGGAATTTGGCCCAAAAGACTGAATATTGGCTTAAGATACCAAATTTATAAAGGAAAAACCGCTAGCGATAAAAAAGAAAATGGCAGGACGCTCTCTTCCTCGTTTCTTAGACAGGAAAAAGACTCGGAATCTTTTTGCCTTCAACAGGGCCAAAAAGTTGGCCATATGAAGAGTAGTTATGAAGATGGCACGGGTAACCATTTGCATTCTAAGGATTTTTTGAGATACGGTCAAAAAATTAACCCTATTGGCCAAGAAATTGGTCTTCTACTCCGCCGGTCCCTCCATTCTCGCTATTTAAGAAATTATATATATGTAATTTGCTGAGCTTGTATTTCAAGGTGCTCAAGGGGATGCCGAGGCTTCTTGTCGTCTCTTTTTGCCTCAACCGGTTCTTCTCCAGGACCTTGAGGATGAAGTTCCTATTAATTGAAAGCAGGGTCCTAGCCAACCCGGTTGATTCAGGTGGTTTAAAAATTAGTGGCTTGAGAAAATAGAGGAACAGATAGTAACAAAAAGGGAAAGAAAATCTTACGGTTAGGCTCCCTCATAGGCCTATCGACTACCGTTTCTCGGGTTGCCGAAGCCCAATGGTTAGCCAAGAATCCATTTCAGTCAAAAGGTTACAAACTTGGGCTACGAGGAGAGCGAGGGCCTTCACTTTGTGATTCTACGGTGATGGTTCGTCTTTTAGTTTCCTCCTAAAAACGACCATCGTCTCCCTATCCTCGTTTGCTTTCGTAGAATCTAGACTCGCCTGAGGCACGTCTTCCAACGACCTCGATGGGCTTCCTCTTAACTTTGCCGATTCCATTTCCCTCTTCATGTGGTCTATTGTCCTCTCAATCTCCCTCAATCTCCCCTCCATGTAGGCCCTGTGGGAGATCTCTGCCACCTCCAGAAGCCTTTCAAACCGTCTGTAAACCTTATTACTCTTGGAATCCCAGTAGATATTGGTCACGATAAATAAAACCACGATCATCGATGTAAAGGCTATCACGTATCCAAAATGTTCCATATTCCCCCCCCTTTTTTTGAAGGAAACCCCCAATTACCCTTCGAATTGAAAACCTTAATGATAACAATTGGTTTTTACACTATATCCTTTGATAAGTCAAGAAAAACAGTTGGGAGGTCGTGGTGCACCTCGAAGGTTACGAAACCTCGGCGATGGAAATACAGGGCCGACCCAGGAGGGGGGTTGAATCCGATTATGTCATAAAACAAATCCAGAGGGTTGTTCGGGAAAAGACCAGTAATGAATTGTTGAAACAGACGGGGTCTGTCGGAATCATTCCCATAAACGCCAGGAAGGCTCCGGCCCTTTCCACCCCCGAGCTCCCTGATACGTAAGCTTTAGAATGGTGGAATAACGGTCTTGAGTTACTCAGAGGGACTTTCCCAAAAATTTCATTATTAATTATTGACAATATGAGCCTAGTTGGTAATATAATGATTCTATTGATTCGATAACAAAAGGGGAATCTTACTGGGGGGAGGGGGAATCCCGCCTAAGACTCTACCTTATCGTAGCTTTCCGTAGGGTTTGGCCTTTATCGGTGATTCGTTCCCCCTCCCTTTTGATATTTGATCCCGGCCCTTTCCAAGAATTTCAAGACCTTTTCCGCCGTCAATTGTCCCTCATGGATACAGTCGCCAATACCTATACCCCGGTAGGCGCATCCCGTTAGGTAAAGGCCTGGATAACGAATAAGCGTTTCTTCAAGTCGGCTCAACTTTCCAGCATGGCCAACCATATATTGGGGCATTGACTTATGCCAACGGTATATTCGAGTGATTATGGGCTGAGCCGTTATGCCCATAATATCCATCAATTCCCCCCGCACCACCTCCAGCATCTCTTCATCATCGAGGTCCACTAAATCCTCGTTGTGGGCGCCTCCCACAAAGGCCCTCAAGAGTACGGAATCGGGCCTGGATCGATGAGGGAATTTCACCGATGTCCAGGTGGAGGCCATGATCTTCCGTCTCTCAGCTCGGGGAATGACAAATCCAAATCCATCCAAGGGATGGTGAATCTCAGACCCGCGGTAGACCAGCGAAATAGTAGCTGTGGAAACATAGGGGATGGACAGGAGCACCTCCGATAGGGTCCCGGCCATTTCCTGGAGAAGCTCTGCCGTAATATAGGTGGGGGTGGCCAGAACGATACAATCAGCCCCCATGGTCTCCCCACCCTCCAGGTGGACCTCATATGGAGAGTGGTCACGAGTAGTGGCCTTTCCGATATGATTTATACGGACTACCTTCTTATCGGGTAGAAGCGACCCCTCGTCGAGCCTCCCCTGAATGGCATCGGTCAATTCCATCATGCCGTCCACAAGGCTCATGAACATCGTCCTCTTCGGACCGGAACGCCTTTGGGCAAATTCCGCGGCTTTCCTCCTTCTAGCCAACATCCCCAGTATGAGGCTCCTGTACTCCTCTTCTAACTGGATAAAACGGGGAAATGTACTGCTGAGGCTCATGGTCTCCGGGGTGCCTGCGTGAATTCCTGCGACGAGAGGCTCAGCTATTTTTTCGAGGGCTTCCCTTCCAAGCCGCCGTTTGACGAATTGGGCCAGGCTCTCCTCTTCCGCGGATTGCTTCCTCGGGAGAAAGAGATCCATGGCCATGCGAAACTTCCCGGGAAGAGAGATCAGGGAGTTTTTGAGGAAAGGGGTAAGAGTCGTTGGGACCATGAGCATGAAACCCTCCGGCAGCTCGTGCAGCTTTCCCCTCGAAAGGATGAAGACCCTGCGGTTCTCCTCATTGGTGCAGAGGAGCCGATTCTTCAAGCCCAGTTCCTCACAGAGCTGTATGGCCCATGGCTTCTCGGATAGAAAACAGTCGGGGCCGCCTTCAATGGTGAAGCCGTCAATCTTTTCCGTAACGATACATCCCCCGAACCGCTTCCCCTTTTCAATCAGGATTACCTCAATATCCAGCCCCGACTGGATAACTTCCTGTTGCATGTAATAGGCTGTGCTGAGTCCTGAGATCCCACCTCCTATAACAACTGCTCGTTTCAATTCTCCACCTCCACCTCACCATGAGCGCTCCGCATTGCGTCCCCAAGGTGTTCACACACAATATGGGAAAGGGCTTCGATGAATCTACCGGAGTTATTTAGGGATGGAGACCGTCGGAAGGACATCCCCATCAATTCGGCCTCTTGCCGATAGAGGATATCAATGTCATAAAGGGTTTCCACATTGTCGCTCACAAATCCAACCGGCGCAACTAGAATATCCCGATGACCCTCCCCCCTCAGCTCTCGCAGGACCGTGCCCACCTCAGGATCCAGCCACTCCCTCCTCTCACTCCCTCTACTCTGAAAGGCCATTCGCCAGGGGAAGGGACCCATAAGGCCTATCACGCCCCTGATCGTTGCCTCGATCTGCTCCACATAGGGATCCCCGACGATGGCCCTTTTGGGTAGGCTATGAGCACTGAAGATGATGGTAATCCTCCCCCGTGCCTCACTCGGAAATTGAAGAAGTCCCTCTTGAAGCTTTTCTGCCAAAGCTAGAAGGAACAGCGGATGCGTGTGCCATCCCTTGGCTACCGAGACTTCCACTTTCCCTTCCGAAGCGGCCATCGCCTTTTGCAGCGCAAGCACGTATGGCTCGGTGCTCATCTTAGACTCATAAGGACTCAGGCTGAGCGCCACAACACGGTCGATCCCATCGCGCTGAATTTCCTCGAAGGTCTCATCGATGAAGGGGTGCCAATGTCTCATTCCCACATATACTTTGAACTTATGGTCCCGCGCGTTCAGCGTATCTTGGAGGCCTCGGGCCTGTCGAAGGGTGATCTCCAGAAGGGGCGAACATCCCCCGATGAGCCGGTATCTGCGCTTTGCCTCACGAAGCCTTCGGGCGGGAACCTCACGACCCAAGATCCTTTGAAGGAAGGGCTCCACTTCCTCCGCCGAATTGGGCCCGCCAAAGGCCATAAGAAGGACTCCGATGGAGGACTGACTTTTGGCCATTTCCCCCTATCTCTTGCTCAACCGATGGACGGATTCCACCATGAAGATGGCATTTTCCACTGGGGTTTGGGGCAAGACCCCGTGTCCCAGGTTAAATATATGACCGGGGTGATTCCCCGCTGATTCCAGGATTTTTCGGATGTGGGTCTCGATCACTTGGCATGAAGCCAAGAGCACTGAAGGGTCCAAGTTCCCCTGGATAGCCACATCATGCCCTAACCGTTCCCATGCCCCACCCAAATCCGTACGCCAGTCGATTCCTATTACGTCTCCCCCCGCCTCCTTGATGAGGTGGAGAAAACCGTTTGTCCCTACGGAGAAATGAATGAGGGGAACCTGTCCCCCTACCTCCTGGATCACCCTCTTAGAATAAGGAAGGACATGAGCCTCGTAGTCCCAGGGACTCAAGCAGCCCACCCATGAATCGAAAAGCTGAAGCGCCTGGGCCCCCCTATGGACCTGAGCCCTCAAGTATCGAATGGTGACCTCGGTCAGTTTTTCCATGAGAAGCTGCCACCAGGATGGGGCTCCTAACATCAACCCTTTCGTCTTGGAATAATCCGTCGAATGTCCCCCCTCAATAAGATAACTGGCCATGGTGAAAGGGGCCCCTGAGAATCCGATGAGCGGGATCCCTCCCTCGAGCTCTCGCCGGACGATTTCAATGGCCTTTAAGAGAAAGGGAACATCCTCATCGGGCTCAATGGGGCGAAGTTGCTGGATATCCTTCTTTCCCTTTATGGGGTTTCGAATAAGTGGTTTCCCACCCTTGGCGAATTCGAGCTCAACTCCCATACCTTCCAACGGGAGGAGGATGTCACCAAAGATGATAGCGGCATCGACCCCCAGTTTCCGTACGGGAAGCAGGGTAACCTCGGCTGCCAAATCAGGGGATTTACACAGATCGAGAAAGGTGACCTTACGCCGAATGTCTCGGTACTCCTCCATATAACGCCCAGCTTGGCGCATCAACCAGACGGGGGTATATTCCGTCGGCTCCCTTCGGCAGGCCCTCAAGAAGATGTGATCTTCCTCCATCTAATCATCCCTATTGAATTCAATCTAAAGCTTAAATTGGCCTGATATATCAACGAAATATATCATCTACCGGAGGACCTTTGTCAACCTCAATTTCCGTAAGGCTTTCTCACGATTTCACGGGCGGCTTTTTCGCCATAGTAAGAATAAGATACTTTGAGCATTCACTTTTATGCTAGGAGCCCTCTATCGCCAATGACGCCACCGGTGTAATCACTTACTCGGATTTCTAGGAGGTGTTCCCAATTGGCTTTAAGCAGATAGCGGCCTCCCGCGGCAGTTCCTTCTGGGGGAGGTTCGGCTAATTTCTCCCCTGATAACGATTTTCTGGAAATAATCAAGATATGGTAGTATTCTTATATATCCATGAGGGAGAGTCAACGTGCATTTTACTTTTCCGGGCTGTAGGCGTGGAAATCCTGTAAGGAGTTTTCGCTGAATGACGGGGACCGAGGGAAAAATGGATGCCGAATCGACTGAGCCTCTCGTGATACGAGTTCTTTTCGAGGATAGAGAAGGATGAAGATCGTTCCGGCAATACTGACTGATAGAAAAAAAGACCTCAAGCGGATGCTTGCCCAAGCAGAGATCTTCGCCGATTTCGTTCAAATCGACTTTATGGACGGTTCCTTCGTCCCTTCCAAAAGCATTGCCCCAGAAGACCTGGCTGAGATCAAAATCAATATTGATTGGGAAGCCCATTTGATGTTCAAAGACCCCATCCACTACCTTTCCGCACTCAATAGGGACGGATTGAAAAGGGTCATCTTCCATTGGGAGGCAGATCCCCGCCCCGAATCCGTCGCTTCAGGCATACGGGATTTAGGGCTACATGTGGGGCTGGCCATAAACCCCGAGACGGCAATCTCCCAGTTCGAGGAAATCGTCCCCCAGATCGATTCGGTTCTCTTTCTATCGGTTCACCCTGGTTTTTATGGAAGTCCTTTCATTGGCGAGGTCCTTGAGAAGATCGGGGAATTTCGCTCCCACTTCCCATCAACGGTTATTGGCATCGATGGAGGAATCTCTCTGGATAATATCCAAAGGGTAAAATCCGCGGGGGTAGATTACGCATGCGTCGGGAGCCGAATCTTTCGCCATGATGATCCTCGTAAAAGTTACGAGGAATTCCAAAAGGCTGTTGGATAATGTCACCTCGAAGAATCCTCGCCCAACAGCCATCCGCTCATGCTCATTCTGCTCCTTCCCGCGGGAGAAAGATCGCATCTCTTTGATGTATAATTAGATGAAGGGAGCTGAAAACCAACTTCCTATCAAGGGGAAAGGGGGATGCTATCCGATGTTCAAGGGTGCTAACAGGGTTTTAAACCAAAGGAGGGATGCCCCTTTGGAGAAGCCTCCCGAGGACTTGCCGGCCCAATTGAGACAGGCTATCGGGGATCTCGAGGCCAAATTCTTCGATCTTGAGGCGGGCCGTGTGAATTACCAGGCCATGAAGGGATCTCCGGAATACGATGCCTATTTCCAAAAGGCGGGCCTCCTGAGAAATTTCAATTTAAGTCAACTCAAAGACCGGCAGGAAAAATTGGCCTTCTGGATCAACCTCTACAACACCATGGTGATTCACGGGGTGATCGATTGGGATATCCGGGAAAGTGTCAAGGAGAAGAACGGGTTTTTCACACGCCTCAAATATAATATCGGCGGGCACCTGTTTTCCCTCAATGACATAGAGCATGGGATCCTTAGGGGCAATTCGAGGCCTCCTTATAGGCTCTTCAGGCCTTTTGGGTCAGGGGACCCGCGGCTCCCGTTCATCGTCTCGCTCACTGATCCACGGATCCATTTCACCCTAGTCTGTGGTTCCAGATCATGTCCGCCCATCGGATTTTACACCTCCGAGCGGATTGAGGAACAGTTGGAATTGGCAACGGCTAGCTTCGTTAACAGCCCAGAAGTGGAGATCGTTCCTTCCGAGAACTTGCTAAGGATTTCCCAGATATTCCGGTGGTACCGCAGGGACTTCGGGGAAAACCAGAGGTCGATTATCGAGTTCCTCCTCCGGCACCTAGATGCAAGCGAGAAGAAGGATTTCTTGGAGAATCACAGAGAGGCGATAAGGATCCGATACCGGACTTACGATTGGAGCTTGAATCATTGAGGCCCCTTTCCCCTGTAACCGCAACTACCCTTTGGACAGTGCAGGGTCACCTTTCCCCTCTTGCTGGACTTTTCAATGAGGAAAGAGGCGCCGCAATGTGGACACGTTTCCTTTATTGGCCTTCCCCACGTAGCGAACTCACATCGAGGATAACGGCTACACCCGTAGAAAACTTTCCCTTTACGGGTCCTCCTTTCCACTAATTCACCCTCACATCCCTCATGGGGACAGGCTATCCCGAGAGTCAGCGGCTTTGTGGTTTGACAACGGGGGTAATTGGAACAAGCGAGGAATTTCCCGAATCTTCCATTCCTTATTACCATAGGGCGGCCGCACCGATTGCATCGGTGTTCGGTCTCTTCGTGGGCTTCGATAACAATTTTCCCCTCTCCATCTCGAGAAAAATCCCTGGTATTCTTACATTTCGGATAGGTGCAACAGGCAAGGAAATGTCCCATTTTCCCCCACTTTATTACCATGGGATTGCTACAGGCATCGCAGGGAATATCGGTCATCTCTCCCTCTCGTTTAACGTCCCTCATGTTCGCCCTGGCCTTTTCCACGCTTTCGCTGAAGGGCCCGTAAAATTGTTTCAACACCCTCAGCCACCCTACCTTTTCCTCCTCGATCCTATCCAGTTTATCCTCCATCTGAGCGGTAAACTCCACATCCAGGATATGGGGGAAACTCTCCACCAAGAGTTCATTAACCAATCCGCCCAGTTCCGTCGGGATAAATCTTCCCTTTTCAAACCTAACATAATCCTTCTCCTGGATGGTGCTCAAAATGGCGGCATAGGTAGAAGGTCTACCGATTCCCTTCTCCTCCAACTCCTTCACTAACGTCGCCTCGGAAAACCGAGGGGGGGGCTGAGTGAAGTGCTGTTCTGGGAAAAGGGAGAGGAGGGTCAACCGTTCCCCCTTCTGCAGTTCGGGCACCCCCCCCCTCTTCTCCTCGTCCTCCTTTTCCTCATCTTCCCCTTCAACATAGAGGGCCATAAATCCGGGAAATCTCTGGATGGATCCCGTGGCGGTGAAGAGGTAATCCCTGGCCTCAATCTCCACGGTTGTCTGATCGAAGAGGGCAGGCCGCATCTGACTGGCGACGAAACGGTCCCAGATGAGCTGATAAAGGCCCCTCTGATCCTTATCCAGGTAAGGGGCAACCTTTTCGGGTTCCAATTCCATGGAGGTCGGCCGAATGGCCTCATGAGCCTCCTGTGCACCCTTTTTGCTCTTATAGTGGATAGCCTTGGGAGGTAAGAACGGATCTCCGAAGCGTTGGCTGATATAGGTCCGAACTCCCCTCAGGGCTCCCTCCGATACCCGGGTGGAATCTGTGCGCATATAGGTAATCAGGCCAACCGAACCCGCTTCTCCCAGTTCGATCCCCTCATACAAACTTTGGGCCACCTTCATGGTCTTCTTGGCGGAGAAGCGAAGCTTTCTTGCAGCCTCCTGCTGCAATTTGCTGGTGATGAAGGGGGGAGGAGCATACCTCTTCCTCTCCTTTCTTTCCACCCTCGACACGATAAAATCGGCTTTGTCCAATTCTCGAATGACCTTCTTGGCCTCCGCCTCGGTGGAGATGTCGGCCTTTTTCCCCTTCACCTTGGCCAGTTTTGCCTCAAAGGCATCTTCAGATGTCAGTTTCTTGAGCCGGGCGGTCATGGTCCAATATTCCTTGGAGATAAAGGTATTAATCTCCTTCTCCCTCTCACAAATGATCCGGACTGCTACGGACTGAACCCGACCGGCACTCAGTCCTCTTCGTACCTTATCCCAAAGCAAGGGACTGATCTGATATCCCACCAATCGGTCCAATATACGCCTTGCCTGTTGAGCCTCATATTTACTCCGTTGGAGCTGAACCGGATTCTTGATGGCTTCCACCACCGCCTTTCTCGTGATCTCATTGACGAGGACCCGATATATCCTTTTACCCCTATTCTTCAACTCCTCGGCGATATGCCAGGCTATTGCCTCCCCCTCTCTATCCGGATCGGGTGCGAGATAGATATTTCCAACATTTTGGCTGACCCTCTTCAACTCCTTGATTATCTTTCCTCTTCCCCGAATGGTTACGTAGCTGGGTTCGAAGTCATGCCCAATATCGACGCCCAGTTCCTTCTCGGGCAAGTCTTTTACGTGTCCCACCGAGGCCTTAACGATGAAGTTGGATCCAAGAAACTTATTGATGGTATTGGCTTTGGCCGGAGACTCAACAATCACAAGGGATTTTTCCATACTCTCTCCATTACTGAAAGGGTCTATCGAAGGCCGTGCAAAATGTACATCAAAGTTCCCTCCCTTTCCACCCCCTCACCTCTTGACGAATTGCTTCCCGGATAACTGTTGGACCAGCCCTTTCAACTCCAATTGTAGTAAAATGGTAGAAACGCGGCTGGCGCTCATCTGGGTCTGGGCGATAATGGAATCGATGTGGATCGGCTCATCCTCTAAAAGGCGGAAGACCCTTTGCTCCTCCTCTTCAAGGAGAAGATCTCGGTCCTCGGAAAACGACCCCTGATGTAGAAACCGAGGGAGGACCTCCTCCAAAATGTCCTCGGCGGATTCGACTAATTTGGCCCCTTGTTTTATCAATCGATTAGTTCCCTGACTTACGGTCATTCCTACATTGCCGGGAACGGCGAATACATCACGGTTCTGTTCCAGGGCCAATCTTGCGGTGATTAAGGATCCACTTCTCGTGCTCGCCTGAACGATCACTACTCCCAGTGATAGGCCGCTGATGATTCGATTTCTCCGGGGAAAGTTCACTCCTTCCGGGGGGGTGGACATGGGGAATTCCGAGATAACCGCTCCATGAGCCACGATCTCCTCAAAGAGATGGCGATTTTCCCGTGGGTATACGACATCGACTCCACAACCCAATACCGCTATCGTTCTCCCCCCAGCCGACAGAGCACCCCTGTGAGTCGCTGAATCGATCCCCCTGGCCATACCGCTCACCATCGTCACCCCATGTCTGGCTAAATCCCCCGCGATCCTCTCGGTGACCGTTCGACCATAATTGGTGGCCAAACGAGATCCCACCATCGATATAGCCAAGTCGTCCTTCGGTTGCACATTCCCTCGTACGTAGAGCACTGGGGGAGAATCATATATCTGTCTCAAATTATTTGGGTATGATTGATCTCTGATAGTTACGATAGAGGCGTTAAACTTCTCGATAAGCTTCAGCTCGCGATGGACCTTCCCTCGAACATCGGTCTCCTTGATCACCCCTGCCAATCGTTCACCAATTCCGTCGACCTCCGCCAATTCCCTTCGAGAGGCCTCAAACATACGTTTGGGGTTCCCAAACCGGTCAAGCAAGGCCTTGATTAAGACTGGCCCGCATCCGGGAATGGAATTTAATGCCAGCCAATAGAATCGATCGTCCACACCTTCACCTTGGAGAAGCCAAAGCCACCGTGGAAGGAAAGAGGAAAATGTATGGATATGAGAGGGGAATCGTTGCAGAAGGTGATTGAAACACCTTAGGAATGAGATAGTTTCTCATCTCATTTTTGGTTGCCGAGGTCGACTTTTTGATCAGTTGGCTCTCATTGAACTTTCTGGGGTTGATAGTGGGTAATCCGGTCGCCGACAACGATTTCACTGTAGGATTTCAAAACTTGAGCCGTATACATAGCCCCATGGCCATCGATGATCTTGCAATCTCCCAAAATATTCACCTTCCACCCCAACCTTTCTCCGGTAAGGGGATGCTTAATCATCGGTGAAGTCCTAAAAATCGTGTACCGTTCCCCAATCTCAATGGTATCCCTCGTCTTAAAGGCCAAATAGATGATATCTCCTTCCGCTATGAGGAGCCTTCCGCTCTGCTTGGGTTCAACAACAACCCCAATGCCGGGAAACTCCTCCTTTGTGAGAAAACCCGCCCATCTCGCATCCTTGGGCGGAAGGACCTCGGGTTTGAGGACCACCTCCGGGGGTTTGACAGGGGGTACAGCTTCTTCTACCGGCTTTTCCTCCACAGGTGGCTTTTTAGCAATTTCGGGTTTGACCTCAGGGGGCTTGATCTCCACCGGTTTAGCGGGAGGAATTTTCACCTCCTCAAAGGGATAGAACCGAATGGGATTCCCGGGATAAATCCAGTGTGGGTTCGTTATGTATTGATTATCTTGCCAGAGCTTGGGCCAGAGAAAGGGATCGTTGAGGAATTCCCCGGAGAGATCCCAAAGGGTATCCCCCTTCTTAATGATATAAACCCCCTCCCTCGGCCCCTTTTCTCCTTGCTGGCCAAGGGTGTATGCTGGTCCAAAGAGGATCGGACCCAAAAGGCACATAGCTAATAAAACCGGTAAAATGAAGCTTCGTTTCAATCCCATGTTCCCCTCCTCTACGATCATCATTTCATAATTATCCAGGTAATTCGACATTTGTCAAGCAAATTGAAAATTAGCCGTATGCCTGAACGTCTTGAACCTTGGGCTCATTGAGGATATATTTGTGGTATCCTTATCCACATTTCCTAAATCAAATGTCGTTCCAAGGCGAAACACTAGGCCATCTCCTTCCGGGAAACGCAAAGATTCTCCAGAAGAAAAGGGGATATCGCTTTTCCATCGATTCCATCTTGTTGGCCCATTTTGTTCGGTTGAAAGAGGGGCAGAAGATTGTGGATTTGGGAACGGGAAGTGGCGTTATTCCAATTATTCTGGCCACCAAGGTCAAATCGACGGAAATTTGGGGGGTGGAGATTCAGGAAGAACTTGCCGAGATGGCCAAGAGGAACATTGAAATGAACCAACTGCAAGGTCACGTCCATATTGTGAAAGGTGATGCCAGAAAGCTGGCAGACCGCATGGAATCTGAGGAGTTCGACATCGTCGTGACCAATCCCCCTTATCGAAAAATTCGCTCTGGACGTCTCAACCTCCAAAGGGAAAGGGCCATAGCCCGTCATGAGATAAAGGGATCCTTGCCCGATATGGCCAAAATCGCCTTTCGCCTACTTCGGCCGAAAGGGAGCTTTTACCTCGTTTACCCGGCGGTGAGGCTTGCAGACCTCATCACCTTCGTAAGGGAGAGCCACCTTGAACCCAGGCGATTGAGGCTTGTCCATCCCCATGTAGAAAAGGGCGCTAAACTGATTCTTCTTGAGGCCATTAAGGAGGGCGGGCCAGCCCTCGAGATACATCCACCCCTCTTCATATACGACTTGAATGGCCAATACTCGGAGGAAATGCGATCCATTTATTCATCCATAACATAGACAAACCGATCTCCTGACCTTTATGGGAAATATTCTCGTTATTCTATGATACCTCCTTGCAGCTTCCAAGGTTTGACAACAGGGGACAGATGGGATATGATCTGTTGGTCTTGAACAAAATAAAGGCCAAAGGGTCCTTAGCCGCCGAGGGGTCTGAAACGACGATGCATATCATAATGGATTTAATAGGGAACGACTTGGCCCAGGTTGAGGACGAATTCAAGAAGAACTTGAAATCGGGGGTCGCCCTCATCTCCAAGATCGGCGAACATCTATTGCTGAGCGGGGGAAAACGTTTTAGGCCTATCATACTCCTCTTATCCGCTAAATTATGCGGTTATGAGGGCAGACGCCAAATCCAAGCCGCCTGTATCATCGAATTCATTCACACGGCCACCCTGCTCCATGACGATGTAGTCGATGACGCCGAATTGAGGCGGGGTAATCCCTCGGCTAACTCCATATGGGGTAGCGAGGCCAGCGTTTTAGTGGGAGACTTTCTCCTCACAAAATCCTTCTTCCTTATGGTGGACGATGGGGACTTAAAGATTCTGAACACCATCTCGAGGGCAACTACTCAAATGGCAGAAGGGGAAATCCAAGAACTCATGAAGGCCAGCGACCTTTCGGTTACCGAGGAGGAATACCTCTCAATCGTAACCAATAAAACCGCCTCGCTTATTTCAGCGACCTGCCAGATTGGGGCAATCTTGGGCGATGTCGACGGCAAAAAAGAACAAGCCCTCGCGAATTTCGGAATGAACCTGGGTATTGCATTCCAATTGATGGATGACAGTCTGGATTATACCTCGACGGAGAAGAGGTTCGGTAAGGAGATCGGCATCGACCTTCAGGGAGGAAAGATCACCCTTCCACTTATTCACACCCTTCGAAGGTGTTCCCCATCGGAAAGGGAAAAGGTTGTGAAGATCGTTCTCTCCGAAAGCGCAGATGAACGGGCGTTCTTGAGCGTGGTGGATCTCATCAGCAGGTACGGTGGGATTGAATATACCCTTGAGAAGGCTAGGGGGTATGTAGCCAAAGCTAAGGGAAACTTGGATTGTTTCCACCCCTCAAGGGAAAAAACAGCCCTCCTGGCCATGGCCAATTATGTCGTTGAGCGAACATGGTAGTGACAAGAAGATTACCTCTATGGACCTTCCCTTAAAATGGCTCAAATACGGCTTACCGTTTCTTATAGCCATTTTAATCCAATCCCCCGTAGGTTGCAAAAAAGAGGCCCCCAAGGAGAAAAGGCCTCTGGCTCCTGATTTCACCTTGACCTCCCTCGATGGAAAAACCATTACCCTCTCCCAGCTGAAGGGGAAGATAGTCCTGCTCGATTTCTGGGCAACGTGGTGTGCCCCGTGCCGATTGGCTATACCTCACCTCAACGATTTGTACGAGGCTAACCGGGAGAGAGGCCTGGAAATCATCGGGCTGAGCCTGGACAAAGGGAGCCCGGCACGAGTCAGGAAGTTTGCCCTCAATATGGGCATACAGTACACCATCATCATGGCCGATGATGACCTAGTAAAAAGGTACGGCATATCTCCCATCCCGACTACCTATCTCATAGACCGGGAAGGCTACATAACCAACAAGTGGGTTGGATTCAGTCAAAATCTTATGAGCAAGGTCACTGCTGAAACCGAAAGGCTCTTATCGCAGAGAGGTAGTTAACCCCCGCCAATTTTCCACCGTCGCTTGATTTCACCTACCCTGTGAAAATACGTACCTCGTGGTCGATAAACCAGCCATTGTGGTAACCAGCATCGGAGAGTCAAGGTCAGGGGTAAATCGGCTCAGCCTCTATTAGGGGCCACCTCCTCTTCTTCCCGCTCTTCCGTCCGAAAGACCTCTATTACGCTTCTCACCTCGATGCCGGCCTCCTCAAGGGCTCTCCTAATGTCCCTTGCCTTGACGCTTTTTGCCTTAACGATGAAATTAACCCGTTCGGTCAATGAATAACCCTCCGGAAGAAACTTCCCTTCCAAACCTCCATCTTCCCCTTAACCCTTCCGCTCCTTCTCCCACTGATGAAGCGATTGCAAGTAACTGTCGGCCACCCTATGGGGATCCAGGTTGAGCGCCTTGGCGTATTCCATAACGAATCCCCTGACGTAGACCAGTGGGGGTAGGTTTTCGAACCTCTCCTCCTCGAGCCACTCCAAGTTCTCCATATTGATCTTGGTTATCTGGGATATCTGTTTGAGGTCAATCCCCATGGATTCCCTAATTCCCTTCAGACTGCTTCCGGTAAATCTGAAACCGTCGGGGAACGGGATACCTGTCGGCTCCTCCCGAGCCGGGCTGGTTTTTCGAATATCGGGGGTTCCGTGGGGCTCCCCTGAGAACGCCTTTCCCTCAAGGCCATCCAGCTTTCGGGTATACTCCGATCTCAATGTCTCATCCGTTAAAACCCGATAGGCTTCGTCCATGAGGGCATTGATACTGTTGAGTTCTTCCGGTCCTATCAGGGAGTAGATGCCCACCGATTTGGAGTTGAAGATCTCCTTTTCCCTTCGATAGGCCTTCCGGATCTCTTCCGTCGAAGCCCCCCTACCAACCTCCAACAGCTCATAATAGGTCTGATCTCTGATTCGCTTCATCCCTCGGAACCGAACAGAAATGGCTTGTCGGTAATCAATTTTAAGGTGATCTCGTTGATGCACCTGGAAGCCCTGGATTGCGGAAACTCCAAGACCAGAGGTTTCCTCCTTTGAATCGATTGCCACACCTCGTTATCGTAGACGATGTAACCCAGGTAATCCATGGAGATTCCAAAGTATTTCAAAAAGGCACTCCGCATGGACAAACCGATATCGATGTCGCTCTTGGTCCTGACCTGATTGACGATAAGCTTCGGCCTGAAGCTCTCCAGCTCACGCTCCAACCTGAGGCCGATGGATTTATCGATCTTCCCCGCCAATTCGATGATATCAAAGGGCGTTTTGATCCCCCTCTCGTTCCTCTGATCCATGGCCATA
>Ga0209427_10004336_pt1 | contig 16401 bp, 26 predicted proteins | sample DeeMarSWOR136_30_FD_187465 | JGI IMG/M metagenome (GOLD analysis project Ga0209427, IMG submission 187465) | Marine sediment microbial communities from White Oak River estuary, North Carolina - WOR-1-36_30 (SPAdes) (version 2) | ecosystem: Environmental > Aquatic > Marine > Intertidal zone >...
ATAATAATTGGAGTGATTATTCTGTTTGTTTCAATTGTAATTGAACAACAAAAAGACAAGAAAAAAATTAAAGAAGAAATCAAAAAGGAGGATCTGGAACCATGATAATTACAAATACAGAATTTATAACAGGTAAAGAAATAAAAGAGATGCTTGGATTGGTAAGAGGGAATACAATTCAAGCAAAAAGCATTGGAAAAGATATCAAAGCAGGTCTTAGGCATATTGCAGGCGGAGAGATTAAAGAGTACACGGATATGCTTGCTGAATCACGAGAAATTGCATTAAAAAGAATGATAGACAAGGCAGAAAAAATGGGAGCTGATGCAATTATCAATGTACGTTTTATGACCTCATCGATAATGGGTGGAGCGGCAGAAATACTAGCCTATGGAACAGCAGTAAAACTTAAATAAACATATAGAGAATCAATGAAATGACAAATATCATACTTGTAGCCGTGGGTGCACTAGTTGCACTTCTTGGTTTTTTTGCAGTTATCAATCCCAATGTATCAAAAATTATAAGTGCTCCAGGCTCTGCAAAAATAAAAGGTGTAATTGCTATAGTTATTGGAGTAATTCTAATTATAATTGGTTTAACTATTTATAATTAAATTTAAGGAGGTAATTATGAAAAAAATAATGACAATAAGTATTGTAATATTAACAATAATAGCGGTTTTTTCTGGCTGCATAGAAGAAAAAAAACCAGAGCCGACAGAAAAAACAAAAAAAGAAATCGCATTGGAATTTATAAATACCGTATTGGAAGATAATTTGAGTGTTGCTTACAATTATTTTAATCCTTTAATGAAAAGCCAATTTAGCTTTGATCAGTTTGAAAGTACCTGGAATTATATTGAAACAACATATGGTGATTTTGAATCAACTGGTGATATTTCAGAATCAGTTGAGGAAGGATATGACATTGTTTTTATTAACTGTACATTTACAGATAACTATTTTATAATTTTTAAGATAGTATTTGATGAAAACAAAGAAATATCCGGTTTTTGGACAGAAAAAATTGATACAATTAATCCCTACATTCCCCCTTATTATGTAAATATAAGTAGTTTTACAGAATATGAAATAACTATAGGATCTGAACCTTGGATATTACCTGGAACTATTACTGTACCAAATGGAGAAGGACCTTTTTCAAGTGTAGTATTAGTACATGGATCTGGTGCAAATGATAAAGATGAAACCCTCGGACCTAACAAACCTTTTAAAGACATTGCCTGGGGTCTTGCATCTAATAATATAATAGTACTTAGATATGACAAAAGAACCAAAGTTTACCCAGCAGAAACAGCTGTAGATATGAATCTTACAGTAAAAGAAGAAGTTGTGGATGATGCAATTGAAGCAGTAAAATTTCTTCAAACATATGAAAAAGTAAATTCAAGCAAGGTTTTTGTACTTGGACATAGCCTTGGTGCTATGATGGCCCCGCAAATCGCAACTTTTGAAGATGACGTTGCTGGATTAATTATGTTAGCAGCACCAGCTAGAAGTCTTGAGGATCTAATGTATAGTCAAATAGTATATCTATCAGAGCTTGACGGTGTAATTGATGAAAACGAATCACAAACAATTAACATGATTTTAGATGCTTTAGAAAAAATTAAAACCCTTAATATCTCTGAGGATGAACGGGTATTAACTGCTTACAAAGCCTATTGGGAATATCTAAATAACTACGACCAAGTAGAAACAGCAGATAATACCGAAATTCCAATATTACTTTTGCAGGGTAAAAGAGACTATCAAGTAACTTATGAAGAAGATTATGCAATTTGGAATAATACTTTATATGACAATAACAACGTTTTAATGAAAACTTATGATCTTTTAAATCATTTATTTATACCCGGAGAAGGACCACCTACAAACACTGAATACATGACAAAAGGATATGTTTCAGAAGAGATCATAGAAGATATATCAATCTGGATAAATGGAGAACACTAAGATGAAAAAAGTGACGATAACTCTTAGTGAAAATATCTGGAATTGGTGGAAAAAAAATCCTTGGATTAATCTATCTCAACTTGCAGAACGAGAGCTAAATAGAATACGTTTACTGGAAGAAAGAGTGCTTGGTACATGTCCTGAGTGCGGAAATCCTAAATTAAAATTTGATGGTAAAACATATCATTGCTCAAAATGTGGTTATGAATATAAATAAGGTATTTAATGAATAAAATAATTTAGGAACATAAGGGAAAAATTATGATGATAACAACAACAGAAAATCTACCGGGAAGAAATCTAAAAGAAGTACTTGGAGTGGTATTTGGAAGCTGCGTACAAACCAAACACTTAGGAAAAGACTTAAAAGCAGTAGGTAGAACAATAATAGGTGGAGAGGCGAAAATGTACACTGAACTTATGGAAGAAGCGCGAAGAACAGCTATGCAACGTATGATAGAAGATGCTAAAAGACTTGGTGCAGATGCAATAATTGGTATGAGATATGCAACTGCACAAACTATGGCAGGAGCCGCAGAGATTATAGCTTTTGGTACAGCTGTAAAAACTTATTAAAAAAGATTTTAAGATAATTACTAGAGTATTCTCTATATTTATATTTTATTAGATAGTGCAAGAGGAACGATATTTGAATATAATTCTATTGACGAACTATACCTTCATAGGGAATATATGTTAAAAATTAGAATATTGTTGTTTTAATTTTGAAAATCAAAGGAGTGCAAATTAGATAAAATTAAATATAATTATCAATTTTGTTGTAATAGGTTGAATGTAATGCTTCAAAAACAATTAATGTGTCCTAATTGTAAAAATATAATCACAATCGAAGGTAAACCTGGAGAAAAAGTATACATTACATGTCCAAGATGTAATACAAAAGGATTTTACTCTTTTACAAAAAAAGAATTATTACAAAAAACAACTTCTAATGTTATTGAGACAAAAAATCTTACAAAGTTTTATGGGAAAATTAAAGGTATAGAAAATCTAACTTTTTCTGTAAAAAAAGGTGAAATATTTGGTTTTTTAGGACCAAACGGTGCAGGAAAAACTACGACAATTAGAACACTACTAGGTTATTTAAAACCAACATCTGGAGAAGCTTATATTCTTGATAAAAATATTAGTAATTATATAGTGGATATTAAAAGAGATGTAGGATATATTCCAGGGGATTTGAATCTTTATGGTCATCTGACTGGTAGTCAATTTCTTGATTATTTTGCATCATTACGAAATACCGAAATGGTGTTACTTGATAATCTTTTGAAAGTCTTTGATGTTCCATTGGATCGGAAAATAAAGGGTTATTCAAAGGGTATGAAACAGAAACTTGGTATTATTCAAGCATTTATGGATGATCCTAAAATAGTAATTATGGATGAACCAACTTCAGGTCTTGATCCTCTGTTACAACAGAAGTTTTATGATTTTTTAAATGATCAGAAGAAAAAAGGAAGAACAATGTTTTTTTCATCCCATGTTTTAAGTGAGGTTGATAAGATTTGTGATAGAATTGGAATAATTCGTAATGGTAACTTGGTTGCTCTTGAAGATGTTGATGCATTAAAAGGAAAGTTGGGAAAAATGATAAGAGTGAAAATCAAAGAAAAACCAGAGAAATTTAATGGTCCTGAGAATTTGAAAATTAAGGATGGTTGGATTGAGTTTGTTACAAATGATGATATTGATTATTGGATTAAGATGTTATCAAAATATACTATTTTAGATTTGGAAATTAATGAGTTTAGTTTGGAAGATATTTTTATTCATTATTATGAGGGTCAGACATGAATGATGTATTTAGATTTAAAATAGCGATTCAAATGATTAAGAATCACTGGAAAACAACGATTATTATTACTTTGTTATTTATGATTATGGCTGTTGGTTACGCTGGTATGTTTCCTGCATTTGAGGAAGCAATTATTGATATGATGGATTCAGAATTTTATGAAAGTTTTAATTTCTTCCCACATGCTGATAAAATGCATACTTATGTTGGGTTTTTAACTCTTGAGTTGTATACTATATTTTGGCTTTTAATTTTGGCTATAATGCTTGGTTTTATTGCTGCATCTAGTATATCAACAGAAATTGAAGGGAAAACAATTGATTTATTAATGTCAAATCCTGTTTCTCGGAAACAAATTGTGATTGAGAAATTTGTGGGTCTTATTCCAATGTTTCTTGTTGTAAATTTTGGAATGATGCTGGCTGTTATGGGTATTACTGCTGCTTTAAATGAAAGTTTGGATTTTGGTAATTTATTTCTAGTTCATATTATATCTATTCCTTATTTTCTCGCAGTTCTTAGCTTAGGAATTTTAATATCTGTAGTAATTGATGAGAAAATGAAATCTAGTATTATTTTGATATTAATTCTTGTAGGAATGTTTGTTCTTAATTCCTTAAGTCTTACGACTCCGGATTATAATTGGTTAGGTTCTTTTTCGTTTTCACATTATTTTGATATATATGATTTACTGGAATTAGGTGAAGTTGATTTAGTAGGAATTTCTTTATTTGTTGCAGTGACAATTATCTGCTTAGTAGTTTCAATGATTTATTTTGAACACCGAGATATAACGATTTCATAAAAAAATATTTCATATGATTATTCTATTTTTAAAAATCGAAATTAGCGTGTAAAAGCTAATTATAAAGTCAACTTAACTCTCCAAGATTCAGCCAACACTGATATATTTTTCATGTTGAGCAGCATAGGCAATCTTAGAATATCTAAATTTATTAATAAAAAATCAATTTCACAGCTTGGAACTTTAAACTTCAGTTCTTCGTCTTTTAATAAGCTCCATCTTATCAAGAGGTGTAGTCTTAGGTTTTTTACTTGAATACACTGAAATTATGTTCAGTCTCTTACTTTTAAATTCTTCTTCTAAATGTTTAATTTGTTTTTCTGTCAATGGTTGGATTGAACAGGTTCTCAGGGGTGTATTAATTTGAACTTCATCTGGTTCGATAGAACTTGTTAATTTAGCTATATCAGCTGCATATTGCATATTATCATGTATGAACATAATCTGCAATGCAAGTTTTCCTGTGAATATTTTTTTAAATTTCTTAATACCATCAATAGTTTCTTTAAAATTAATATTATCAGCTGGCTGATTAATCCTCTGAAATATTTCTTCATTATGTGAATCGAGTTTTGCAACAACAATATCGAGTTTACTAAGTGTAATTCTTACATCTTCTAAATTCATTAAGGAAGAATTAGTTAAAACCGCTAGTGGTAAATTAGATATTTTCCTAATTTTTTTGATCGCTAAGTCCATATTCTTGGCAAGAGTTGGTTCTCCCATACCAGAAAATGTTATAACATCAGAATTAGTTACTTTTAATGCATTTAAAAGTTCTTTTTCAAATTTTTTTATAGATACAAAATTATTTCTCTGAGAAGTTTTTTTCCATGGTTTCCCTAGTTGACAGTATATACAATCAAACGAGCATATTTTTTCTTTTGAACAAATTAAATCAACACCGAGAGATCTTCCAAGTCTCCATGATGATACCGGACCATAGATAATCTTCATATAGCTCACGTTTTGTTTCTACTACCAAAAAACTCCTTTATAACGATTGGTAGCAGGACATCCAAAACAACGATTTTCATGATATGCTTGACACTCTTTGTAATCTACTCCACAAGGTGGCTTATTTAGAGGCCTTTCAATTAATTTTATGGGCATAACAAAATCTTTTATACTTGATATAATAATATTGAAATCAGCACTTTGAACATCCTCACTGGGGCGTATTCGGTTGTCAATCATTGATTCTAATGATGCTAGATCTTCACCTGCAAATAATAACATTAAGTTTTCCTTACCAGATACAACAAATCCATTTAAAAAGAAAGGGCAGTCACGAAACATATTCAAAATCTTTGTAGTATTAACGGTTCTTATACTTACGATTGCTACATATATTCCTACTTTGTTAAGATTAACTCCCACAATATGATCTATTATGCCTCTTTCTTTTAGTTTTTTTATACGTATAGCTACAGAAGGTTGAGACAAATTAATAATCTTGGCAATCTCATCTTGAGATATTTCTTGATCATCATGAAGAAGACTGATAATCTTTCTATCTTTTTGATCTAATTTAATACTTTGCCTCGTCATATTTCACCTTAAATTTTAACAATTTAAAATTTAATATCTGGCTTTACTATATAAGTTTTGTTAATAAATATTATTAATTTCGTAATTTTAATTAATATTTATTGTAATAACATTTATAAATTATTTCCATTTTATTTTATTATGGTTGTAGAGTCATAAAAATCAGATTAATTGTGACTTTTCCTTCCCATGGATTTCATCTACAATCACACCACAACCTTAGAGAAAGGCTCTACAACTAATTAGATAAGATAAAAAAATGGTGAAAATAATGGATAAAAATAAAGATTTATATTGGGGTGATAAAGAGCGAATTAAGCGAGCAGAAGAAATAAGAAGAAAAAATAATAAAAAGGAGGTGAAATAAATATGCCTGGTGGTGATAGAACAGGACCTTTATGGCGTGGACCAATGACCGGCCGAGCGTTCGGATTTTGTGCCGGATTTGCTAGCCCTGGTTATGCAAATCCTGGTTTTGGTAGAGGAATGGGTCGAGGTTGGGGTCGAGGAATAGGACGAGGATTTTGGAGACATAGAATGCTCTGGTATGAACCTTATTATCATGGCTCATACAATCCGCGATTCTTGGGTGATTACCCACCTCAAAACAAAAAAGAGGAAAAAATCTATCTCGAAGAATTAATCAAAGGCCTAGAGGATGAAATTAAAGAGATCCGCGGAAGAATAAATGAACTTTCTGAAGAAAAATAAGGGTTATTATGGACAGACAAAAATATGATGAATTAAAAGTCACTAATAATTTACAAAAAATAAAACACAAAATATTGGTACTAAGTGGAAAAGGAGGTGTTGGAAAAAGTACAGTATCTGCAAATCTCGCAGTTGCGTTATCACAAGATGAGTATGATGTAGGAATACTTGATATCGATATCCATGGACCTAGCATTCCGAAAATGTTAGGTATTGAGGATAAAACACCAGATTCGACAGATAAGGGGTTTATTCCTGTCTCATATTCACCTAATCTTAAAGTCATGTCAATGGGTTTTCTTCTTCAAAATCGGGATTCCCCTGTTATTTGGCGTGGTCCATTAAAAATGACAGCAATCAAACAACTTATTGGAGATTTTAATTGGGGAAATCTGGATTATCTAATTGTTGACATACCGCCGGGTACAGGAGATGAACCTTTAAGCATAGCACAGTTAATTCCAAACTGCGATGGAGCAATTATTGTTACAACACCTCAGGATGTCGCACTTGTAAGTGTTAGAAAATCCATCAATTTTGTAAAAAAGATGGGATTACCAGTTATTGGTATTATTGAAAATATGAGTGGTTTTAAATGCCCATATTGTGGTAAGTCTATAGATATTTTCAAAACTGGAGGAGGACTAAAAGCATCCAAAGATTTTAATGTCCCATTTTTAGGAAGAGTTCCTTTAGACAATCAAATTGTTGAATCAGGTGACTCTGGAGAACCATTTATTATTAAAAATAAAAAATCTAACACGATAAAAGCATTTGAAGAAATTGTAAAAAATATTGAGTTAATTGTAAATAAAAAAGAGAGAAAATAAATATGCAAAGATGGGGCGGCGGAGGATTTGGTAGAGGTGGACGCAGGGGTCTCGGTGGAGGATTTACTCGTGGTCCTGGAGGCGAATGTATCTGTCCAAACTGTAGTTATAGGGAACCTCATCAATTGGCTATTCCATGTCTTACAAAAAAATGCCCGAAATGTGGGGCGCCAATGACACGAGCATAGGAGGTAAAAGAAATGAAAATTGGAGTTTCATCTATAGGTATTGATTTAAATTCACAGGTTGATCCTCGATTTGGAAGATGTAGTTATTTTATAATTGTTGATATTGAAACTATGAATTTTAAGTCTATTTCGAATGAGAGTTCTATGGCTACTGGTGGTGCTGGGATACAAGCAGCGCAAACTGTAGCAAAAGCAGGAGTCGAGGTAGTTTTAACTGGAAATGTTGGACCAAATGCATTTCAGACATTATCTTCAGCAGGGATAATGGTTTTCATAGGTGCAAATGGAACTATTAAAGAAGCTATTGAAAAATATAAAAAAGGAGAATTAAAGAAATTAGAATCGACAAGTATTGGTAGTCATTTTGGAATGAAGGATATAGGTAGAGGTTTTGGAAGAGGTTGAAAAATATGAAAATATGTATACCTACTATTGGAGAGAATGGATTAAATAATCAGATTGGAGAACATTTTGGGAGAGTACCCACATACACTATAGTTGATCTTGATACTAATGAAGTTAAAGTTATTCCTAACACTAGCGAGCATATGGGTGGACAAGGATATCCTCCTGATATTATGGCTAGAGAAGGAGTAGATGTCATGGTCTGCCGTGGACTAGGACGACGTGCGATTTCGATGTTTGAAGAAATGGGTATTGATGTTTATATTGGCGCCTTTGGTACTGTAAAAGATGCAATTGATGATTTTAAACAAGGGCGACTTCAGAAGGCTGGAATTTCTGATGCCTGTGGACAACATGCATTTCGGGACGAACATCATCACGAGCATCGTAAGGGTCGTCACTGCTATTAATTGATGTTTTTTAAAATCAAGGTGCTATATGTCAATCTATGAATTTGAAAAAAAGAGACCAAGTATTGGTAGTGGAACATTTGTTTTTGATTCTGCAGATATAATTGGCGATGTAATCATAGGAAAAAATTGTTATATTGGACCTGGAGCAAGAATTAGAGGAGATTACGGTTCTATCAGAATAGGATCAGACACCGCAGTTGAAGAGAATGTAGTTATTCACGCTAGACCTGATGAAATCACTACTATATATAATCATGTAACCATTGGCCATGCTTCGATAATTCATAATGCTATCATTCATGATTGGGCTGTAATCGGTATGGGTGCTATTATTAGTGATTGGGCTGAGATTGGAGAATGGGCTGTTGTTGCTGAGGGTGCTGTTGTGAAAAATAAACAGAAAATACCAAAGAAAGCAATTGCAGTAGGTGTACCTGCAAATGTAGTATCTGAGATTTCTATAGATTATCAGAAACAGTGGACGAAATATAAACAAATATATTCAGATCTTGCTAAATCGAGATTTCGAAATTCTCTTAAGAAAATTTACTAATTTTGTTTTGAGGATAGAAGTAATATGAAAATTGCAGTTGCAAGTGGAAAAGGTGGAACTGGTAAGACAACAGTTGCAACTAATCTTGCGTTAAGTCTTGAAGATGCGCAATTTTTTGATTGTGATGTTGAAGAACCGAATGCAAATATTTTCATTCAAGCTAAAATCAAGGAAACTGAAAAGGTTACAATTAAAATTCCAGTGATAGACATAACTAAATGCAATTATTGTGGAAAATGTTCAGAGTTTTGTGCATTCAATGCACTTGCTGTTGTTAAATCAAATGTTCTTATTTTTCCTGAGTTATGTCATTCATGTGGTGGATGTGAACTTATATGCTCAAAAGATGCGATTAGTTGGTGTGAGCGTGTAATTGGAAAGGTTGAACACGGATATGCTAATGGAATTGATTTTTATCATGGGTTATTAAATATTGGCGAAATGCAGGCAATTCCAGTGATTAAAGCTTTAAAAAAGAAGATTAACAAAAAAAAGACTGTTATTATTGATGTACCTCCTGGGACCTCTTGCCCAGTTATCGAATCAATAAGTGGTTCAGATTATTGTATTCTTGTGACTGAACCTACACCCTTTGGCCTTTATGATCTCAAGCTTGCTGTCGGAGTGGTAAAGCATTTGTTTATGCCTTTTGGAGTTGTTATTAATCGTGATGGTATCGGTGATAGGAGAGTTGAGAGTTATTGTCAAAAGGAGAATATTTCTGTTCTTTTAAAAATACCTGAGAGGAAAAAGATTGCTCATCTTTATTCTAATGGTATTGCAATAGTAAATAAGTCAAATGAATGGCGTAATATGTTTGCACAAGTTTTTGATAAAATACAAGATGAGGTAAAAAGATGAAACAACTTACAGTAATTAGTGGTAAAGGTGGTACAGGTAAAACTTCACTTACTGCTGCATTTGCTTCTCTTACAAAAAATGCTGTGTTTGCTGATTGCGATGTTGATGCAGCGGATCTTCATCTTATTCTTAAACCTGAAATTAAAAAGACAATGAATTTTTATGGACTTAAAATTGCATCAATAAATAAGAATGTTTGTACTATATGTATGAAATGCTATGAATATTGTAAATATAATGCTATTGATAAAGACATAAACATTATCAAAGAGTCTTGTGAAGGCTGTGGTGTCTGTGAATATATCTGTCCTGTTGATGCTATTCAGATGTCTGATAGAGTTTCAGGATTTTCATATATTTCTGAAACGCGTTTTGGACCAATGGCTCATGCTCTGTTGAATACAGCTGAAGAAGCCTCTGGAAAACTTGTTACAATGGTAAGAAACAATGCAAAAAAACTTGCAAAGGAGAAAAAGAAAGACCTGATTCTTATTGATGGTCCTCCGGGTATTGGTTGTCCAGTTATTTCTTCGATATCGGGTGTCGATCTAGTATTAATTGTTACTGAGCCAACGCTTTCCGCTATACATGATTTGGAGCGAATACTTGGTGTTGCTCATTTTTTCCAAGTTCCTGCAATTGTTTGTATTAATAAATATGATATCAACTTGGATAATACAAAGAAAATTGAACATTATTGTAAAACTAATTGTGTTGATATTGTTGGAAAACTCCCCTATGATAATGTTGTAACGGAAGCTATGATTCATGAAAAAAATGTTGTTGAATATTCAAATGGAGCTCTTTCTAAAACACTTATTGATACATGGGATAAAATCCAAAGGAGACTGTTTGCATGAGTAAAGAAAAAGGTATCGAAAAAATTATTGAAGAAATTCAAAGTAAAATTGAGTATGAAGAAGAAACAGTATTTTCAAAAAAAGTGATTGATGAGTATAGAAATCCGAGTAATTTTGGTTTTATTGAAAATCCAGATGCTGTTGGAAGAATAAAAGGCCCTTGTGGAGATACTATGCAGATTATGTTGAAAATTAGAAATAACAGGATAGTTGATGTACGTTTTTGGACAGATGGTTGTGGTACAAGTATTGCTTGTGGTAGTATGCTAACTAAAATGATAAAAGGTAAAACTATTGAGGAAATTTTTACTATTACAAGTGAAATGTTAAATGATTCATTAGATGGTCTTCCTGAAAATCATATACATTGCACTGTTCTTGCGGTTAATACTTTAAGAAAAACTATCGAAAAGCTAATTGAAAAGAAAGGGAGAAGTGAAAATTTGATAGATTAGAGTGAAAAAATGCTAATATTATGGGTTATATTATTTAGTATTTTAGGCAGTATCGGGGTCATTATTACAGCTTCTGTTCTGTTGTTACTTAAAAAAAATATTCAAACCATACTTATTCCTTGTTTAATTGCCTATGCTACAGGGACCTTACTAGCCTCCGCATTTTTAGGGTTGATACCTAATGCTTTAGAACATGTTTCTTCATTAACTGTTTTGTCAACTGTTTTATTTGGAATTATTCTTTTTTTCATTCTTGAGAAATTAGTGATCTGGCGTCATTGTCATAATACAAAATGCGATGTACATAGAGCAGCTGGATCTATGATTCTTATTGGAGATGCATTCCATAACCTTGTTGATGGCATAATTATTGCAGCAGCTTTTTTAATTTCAGTGACTGTTGGGATTGTTGCTGGTCTTTCAGTAATTGCACATGAAATCCCGCAAGAAGTAGGTGATTTTGGAATACTTATTCATAGTGGATATTCGAAGAAAAATGCTTTATTATTAAATATTTTATCTGGTATAGTTACCCTTCCAGCTGCAGTTGTTGCCTATTTTGCGTTAGAAACAGTACATGATATTATTCCTTATGTCATGGCAATTTCTGCTGCAAGTTTTTTGTATATCTCCTTAGCTGATTTATCACCTGAATTACATCATAAAGTTGGAATTTCACATGCTATTCGTCAATTTATTTTGATGCTATTTGGAGTCGGAACCATTATTTTATTACTTCAATTTCACCCATGAGTTGAATAAATTAATTAATATTAAATCTAATAAGTGGAACTATGAAACAAATAATACTGCATCCAATTGGGATAATCTATTCACCCTATAAAAAAATTAAAGATATTCCTATACAAGGAAGATTTAATGATAATGTAGAAGCCTGGTTAGAATTGAAAGATAAATATGTTAAAGGGTTAAAGGATTTAGAAGGATTCAGTCATGCTATACTCCTAATTTATTTTCATAAATCTAGTCTAGAAAATATAGAAGGAAAACCATATCTTGAAGATAAAAAACATGGAATATTTGCAATAAGAAGCCCACATCGACCTAATCATATTGGGCTCTCTATAGTAAAAATCAAGAATATTAAAGATAATAAATTGTATTTTACAGGAGTAGATATGGTCAATGGAACACCACTACTCGACATTAAACCTTTTATTAAATATTTTGACAATCAAGAGAATGTTATCTCGGGTTGGCTAGACAAACATTTTAAAAGTGGAAAAATTCCAGATAAAAACTTAGTGAGACAATGCCAAGAATATTTTAATAAATAATTAATATGTAATTCAAGCTGGAGGGAAAAAAAAATGACAAAAAAAAGTTACTCTTGGATAGATATTATACCATCAACTCTCTCAACTATTCTTTTTCTTTTGCAAATCATCATTGGTATCTATTTATTATCTGAGATATCTCAAATTGCTATTTTTGCATATGCTGGTATCGGACTTTATATTTTTTCAGGTATAGTTTTTGGTATGTTACCAACGATTCAGTTTCGTAAAAAAGGTGGTGTAAAAAAAGGAAAAAGTTATATTCATACCACTAAACTTGTTGACACAGGTATATATTCCATTGTTCGTCATCCACAGTATATAACCTTTATACTTTGGGCAATTGCTGGTATGCTTCTTTTCCAACATTGGATTGTTATTCTATTGGGTATACCTGTTATACCGCTAACATACGTTGATTTAATCAAGGCAGATAAGCAGCTAATTGAGAAATTTGGTGATGACTATATAGCATATATGAAAAGAGTTCCAAGAGGAAATTTCTTATTAGGTATAATTCGGTTATTAAGAATTAAAAAGAAGAAGATAAAATAGGTATAAGAAAAATGGATATTTGGGCATATATAATTTCTTTTATAATTTGGATTGGTTTTATCTTGCATTGGACATTTGGTTCAATTCCAAAACGTAGAATTTTTGAGATTTATGCAGGGTGTGGTATAGGCATCTGTTTAACTTTAGTAATTTTTGGTTTATTTGGTTGGTATAGAGAAGCAGTAGTGGAAAGTTTGCAGGTTATTGGTAATATCCTTCTTTATATAGCGATTGCTTTAGCGTTAATCTCATTAATTTCCCTTAGAATCATGGGCAAACCAAAAAAAGGATTTGAAGATACAAATATTTTGATAGAGGGCGCTATATTTAGAGTAATCCGTCATCCACTATATCTAGGATTAATAATATGGGGGGTGAGTCAAATATTTGCTATCCAGTCTATTATATCTATAATATTAGGAATATTAGTTGTATTTTGTTTCTTGATGGCATCTAAAAATGAGGACGAATTTAACATCAAAAAATTTGGTGATAGTTATAGAGATTATATGCAAAGAGTGCCAAGAGTGAATTTTGCACTTGGTATTATACGACTTCTACGACGTTGAAATTGAAAACGTCGATCTGGAAAATGAAGGAATGAAATGTGAGTGAAAAGAGAAAATATAAGTGGCAACCCACTTGGAAAGATTATCTTATATATTCTGTTCTATTCATATTTTGTATTGGTCTGATTATATTATGTTTTCTTTTTTTTAACAATTTAAAAACCATTTGGTTGGTATTAATTGGAGTTACAATTATATTAATTGCATTTTTTATTTTTGGTGGTTTATCTAAAAGTGCGTTTATGAAACATGCAAAAACGTTAAATGAGAAAAATTGGCTTGATACCAAAGTTGTTGTTGATCGTGGAATTTATAGTGTAGTCCGACATCCTATATATTTAAGTTTTATGATGTATATTTTGGGATTGATTTTTATTTCTCAGCACTGGTTAAGTCTTGTTTTTGGGATTCCAATAATTGTGTATATGTATCAATGTATGAGGGATGAAGAGAAAAATAACATTGCTAAGTTCGGTAATAACTATAAGATATATATGAAAAAAGTGCCAAGAGCAAATTTCTTATTAGGTATAATTCGACTACTTAGGACTAGAAAGTGAAATAAAATGTCAAATTTGGATTTATATAGAATTGAGAAAGATCATATACGAGAGAATTTGAATAAGTATACAAAAAAAGCATTTGATTTTCTTCCAAAAATTAAGAATCTTAACATTTTAGATATTGGATGTGGAACCGGAGTTCCAACAATAGAATTAGTGAAAATATCTGATGGACACATTATCGGTATTGATATTAATGAAACACTGTTGAATTTGTTACGAAGAAAAATACAGCAAATGGGATTAAATAATCGAGTGACTGTTATTAAGGGTTCAATACATACTATGGATTTCCCTGAAGAAAGTTTTGATATTATTTGGGCTGAAGGTTCAATATTTGTAATTGGATTTGAAAAGAGTATCGAGAAGTGGCGTCGATTTCTAAAACCTAATGGATTTTTGGTAATTCATGATGAAAATAAAGATAAAACTAAAAAACTAGAATCTTTAACAAAGTATGGTTATTCACCTATTGCTCAATTTGAATTACCAGATAGTCTCTGGTGGCATGAATATTTTATCCCCTTAGAACGACTTATTCAAGAGTTCCGTAATAAGTATCCTAACGATTCTGTGCTTAATACTGAACTTGATAAAGATCAGATTGAAATTGAAAAATGCAAGTCAAATTCCGCAGTAGTTAGTTCATTTTTTGTAATAATGCAAAAAGTGTAAATTAACTATCTAAAAATTCAGCTATCCTTACATCCATAATATAAGACGAGATTTGAACTCTATTTTACCGGTAAAAAATTCTATTTTTCTCCTTAATAATCTATCGTACTACTATTTGGCATGCTAGCATCGGGCACGTTTGCTTAAAGTAAGATGCCCTAATAAGATTTGGTCTCATTTTTGGGACTATTTTATAGTTGCGGCGGGGAATACTGCGTGGTCTGAAGCGATAGCGTAAGACCCGCAGATGAAATGCCGCCCCTTGTTTTTTAGCCCACTAAACTCTCTCCTTTTGTCGCACGCGGCACACTGCATAAAGTGTGCCCTTTAATGGTGCGACAGGAGAAAACAACAATATGAAAAATGTAAGTAGCAGTAGCTATAAAAAGCCAGTGCATGACACACGCAACAACTGGGTCACGATGGAGTTTAACACCAAGTGTCGATACAACTGTTTCCGAAAACAATCCCACATAGATACCTGTACTGAGGGATTTCGCGAACTCGAACCGTTTGGGTTTGAGTTTGGTGAATTTGGTTTTGCTGGAGTTCATGTCCATTTCCAGGTCAATGTGCCCAAACGGTATTCCCTCCAAGACGCAGAAATCATGCTCAAATCACACAGCGCCAAAAAGATGTTCGAAAAACATCCAGGATTTCGGAAACTGTATCCACGTGGTGGTTTCTGGAGTGGATACGAACACCATGAATCCACAGGGATGATAGATCTGGAAAAATCTACTGCTTACTGTCGTAGTCAGCAGCAACGTCATGGAGTAACTGTTGTTGATGATCGTCAACAACGACTACCTGAGGCAACGTAACCGCCGAGCGGGGATACGGCAAGACCGACGCTCGAAGGGCGGAGAGCTTGCTGAGGAAGCGAAGGCGGAACGGGGTTATAGGGGCGCAGCCCCTATTGTCATTCTATTTTTATTCAATGAATAAAAAAAGAAATTAAAACATTAAATATTTAAAGAGTGTGCATCATAATGTTTTTTCAAAGAATGATTAATTGCTTTTAAGGGGAGTTAAAATGGTAAAAAATAAAAAAATATTAACCACTAATTTTGGTAAGCCAGTAGATGATGATCAAAATAGTATAACAGCGGGCGATCATGGTCCTGTACTCATGCAGGATGTTCATCTTCTTGAAAAACTTGCTCATTTTAATCGTGAACGTATTCCAGAAAGGGTAGTTCATGCGAAAGGTGCAGGAGCAGGTGGATATTTTGAGGTATTAAATGATGTGACTAAATATACGAAAGCAAAGTTTCTCTCAAAAGTTGGAAAAAAGACTGAAGTGTTTGC
>Ga0209427_10004337_pt1 | contig 16395 bp, 20 predicted proteins | sample DeeMarSWOR136_30_FD_187465 | JGI IMG/M metagenome (GOLD analysis project Ga0209427, IMG submission 187465) | Marine sediment microbial communities from White Oak River estuary, North Carolina - WOR-1-36_30 (SPAdes) (version 2) | ecosystem: Environmental > Aquatic > Marine > Intertidal zone >...
CTCTTCGCTTAGCAGATGCCAGGCTTCCGGTATGTGGGAAGAAGTTGTCGCGGGCGCGGCCATGCGTCACCCCCCGCGCAAATAGAGAATCGATGTATTGAGGAGATAAATGACGAGCAGGAACAACGCCGCCCAGCCGACCCCACGGATGAAGCGTTTGCGCGGGCGATAGAACAGGCCGACGATTACGATGCCGGTCATCATCATCGCGGACAGCGCCGACACCGTGTGCATCGGCGAAACATTGGAAAGCAACGGACCGTTCAGGAACAGAAGGTCATCCACGGCGAGGATTGCGATATTGAATACATTACTGCCGAGCAGGTTGCTGATCGCGAGATCCAAGGCACCGATACGCACCGCCGCGATCGTCACCACCACTTCCGGCACTGAGGTCGCCGCGGCAACGAACAGCGTCCCGACAAATGTTTGATGCCAGCCCATTAGCCGGGCAAGCTGCTCACCAACGAATGGCAGCCAAATACCGGCCGCCACGACTACTCCGGCGGCCATCGCGTAGCGCTGCCCGGCCTGCCGTAGCGTGACATCCGCGTAGCGTTCGGCGCGCTCTTCGTGAAAGGCCTCGCGGTGATTACGCTCGTAAAAGAACACCGTACGCATGGCGACCGCATAGAGGAGCAGAATTACGGGCGTATAGATGCCGACATGCCCGAAGCGCGGGACGCCGCCATTGACTGCGAGCTGCAGGTTGAATGCAACAATACTGATAAGAATCAGGCCGAAACCAGCCGACAGGATATGGCCCTGGCTGGCCCGAGAATAAACCGACTCCTCGCGCTGCAGGAAGTCGAGTATGACGAGGATCAGGAGATTGAACACACAGCTTCCAAGCACGTCGCCAACCGCAATGTTCGGTGTGCCGGCCAACGTGACGGAACTGACACCCGTGATTAGCTCAGGCAGAGACGTGACTGTGGCGAGCAGGATGAGGCCGATCCAGGTGCCGCCCAAACCGGTCTTTTCGGCGATCACGTCGCCATAACGCGACAGATAGGTGCCGGCAACGCCGATCAGCACCACACACAGCAAAAACTGCAGCCACGCGAACCAGACAGCCATACGATACCTCCGCTGATGCGGTGCCCCTTAGTGTCCCCCGCCGCCGACGGCGGCGGCATTGCGTCAGGTCAATTTACGACTCGATTGATCTGGATGCCGAGCTTCTTGATGCGGTGCCAGAGGCTGCGTTCGCTAATTCCGAGGCGTCGCGCTGCCTGTGCCTGCACGCCGTTGCACTGCGCGAGGGCATGCTGAATTGCGCGCCGCTCGACTTCCTCAAGCCACTGGTCAAGGTCCTGAACGCCGAGCTTCTCGAGCGAGAAGCCGGGGTCGTCGACGGCTCCGGCACTGGCCAGAATCGCGTGCGGCAGATCGGTCAAATCGATGGTCGTGCCGCGACAGGAAAGCAGCGAGCGCTCCACAGTGTTGCGCAGCTCGCGGATATTGCCTGGCCATTGATAACGCAGCAGCACCTCGACAGCTGCCGGCGCGATATCGGTAACGGGCCGATCGGTCTCGGCCGCGAGCTCGCGCAGGAAGCTGCGCGCCAGTAGCGGAATGTCCTCACGGCGCTCGCGCAGCGGCGGCACCGTGATGCCATACACGTCGAGACGATAGAACAGGTCCTCACGGAAACGGCCCTCGCGCACCAGTGCCTTGAGGTCACGGTTGGTCGCCGCAATGATGCGCACGTCCACCGTGCGTACCAGATCGGAGCCGACCGGCGAGTACTCACGCTCCTGCAGTACGCGAAGCAGCTTGGCCTGCAAGGCGGCGTCAAGGTCCCCGATCTCATCGAGAAACAGGGTGCCTCCATTGGCCTGCTCGAGGCGCCCGAGCCGGTTCTGAGTAGCGCCGGTAAAGGCGCCCTTCACGTAGCCGAAGAGCTCCGATTCCATAAGATCCCGCGGGATTGCCGAGCAATTGATCGCGACCCACGGAGCGTCGCGACGAGGCGACAATTCGTGAACGGTACGCGCCACTAGCTCCTTGCCGGTGCCCGACTCGCCCATGATCAGTACATTGGTCTTGTACGGCGCCACCCGCTCGATTTCCTCAAGCAGATGGCGCGCCGCCGCGCTGTCGCCAGCAATCCGGGGCCTGCCGCGCCCGCCGCTAACCGCCGCCTTGAGTCGCTCATTCTCGCGCAGGATGTCGCGCAGTTTGATCGCGTTGTGCACGGCAATCTCAAGCTGTTCGGGCTCAAACGGCTTGGTGAGATAGTCGGCGGCGCCATCCTGCACACTCTTCACGGCCGAACGAATCGTGCCGTGCGCCGTAACGATGATCACCGGCACGTCGGGGCGCTCCTTGCGAAACGCGAGCACGAATGCCTCTCCGCCCATGCCGGGCATCTTGAGGTCAGTCAGCACCACGTCCAGATCCGGATGCTGAACGAACTGCATCGCCTCCTCGCCATTGTCGGCCAGCCACACTTCATGACCCGCGCCCTCCAGGATCATGCGCATCACGGCCTGCATGTTCTGCTCGTCGTCGATCACGAGGATTGTGCGCTTGCTCATGCCACTCCCTCCACCACCGGAAACCACATGCCAAACCGTGCGCCGCGCCGCTCGGTGGGCAGCGCTTCCAGCCGCCCGCCGTTTGCCTCGACCAGCGTATAGGCAATTGAAAGGCCAAGCCCGGTGCCACGCTCCTTAGTCGTAAAAAACGGTTCGAACAGGCGTGGCAGGATATCGGCCGGCACGCCGGGACCGTTGTCCTCGACCGTCAACAACACGCGGCCGTCCTTTAAGCGGCTGGCAACGTGAATTTCGCTCTGCCCCGGGTCCATGGCCTGCAGGGCGTTGTTGAAGATGTTGCTCCAGGCCTGTTGCAACAAGGCGGCATCGGCCTGCACGCGCGCGTCGCCATGCTCGAAGCGTTTCGATACACGCACGTCAGCACGACCGGCAAGCGCCAGATCGAGCGCCCGTTCCAGCGGCTGGGCCGGGTCAATCACTTCCAAGCGCGGCTTGCGATGACGCGAGAGATCGAGAAAGTCCTGCACCAGGTGGGCAACGCGCTGGCTTTCCTCCCGCACCATGCGTACCAGTTCGGCGCGGCGTTTGGGATCGTCATCGGCGCGCTCGAGAAGCGCCGAGGAAGTATTGATCACGCCAATGGGGTTGCGGATTTCGTGCGCTAGCGCCGCTGACAGCTCGCCGAGCGCGGCAAGCTTGTCGCGGCGGAATTCCTGCGCCTGCTCATCACGAGCCTCACGCAATCGCGCGGCCATGGCATTAAATGCCTTGGCGAGTTCACCGAACTCGTCATCGGACTTGGCGGGAACAGTGGCGTCGAAGTTCTGACCGGCAAGCGCAATTACGCCATTACGCAGGTCGGCGAGCGGCCGGATCACGAGACGCGAAAGCAAAAGACCCGTCGCCATGCCAACAATTAGGCCGACAAGCGAGATCAGCAGGAACAGGGCTACCTGATTGGTCAGCACGTCCTGGACTCCGCGCCGCTCCAAGCCGCTGAACATGATGCCTTCAACGCGTCCGCTGCTATCGACAATCGGCGTATAGACTCCGCGGTAGCGATCAGACTCGGCATCCGCGGCGTAGTACGATTTCTTGTCGCGCTCGAGCCGCTGCATGGCTTTTTCGGGCAACCCTGTCAGTGCGCGTGCGTTTTCGGACTCGGAAAAGACGTCGTAGTAATTCTTGCCTTCGCGGTAATAGAGCTTGGCCTTGAGACCGGTGAGTTCCTCGAGTTCCTTGGTAAAGTCCTGGCCGAGCAGGCTACCGATCACCAGGTAGTAGCGCGCCGGACCGCGGCGCGGAGCCGGGGTAATGCCGACCGCCGCCAGCATGCTCTTTTTCTTGCGCACCACCTTCAGTACCGCCTCGGTCTGGCCCGGCTCCCAGAGCGCCTGCATCTCGAGCGGAATAGAGGTATAGAGCAGCTGGCGATCCGGCGTATAGACCTGCAACAGGTTCACTCCCAGCTCCTGCGCGATGCGTCGCACCTGCGCCGGAATAGCGCCTTCAACAGACCCGCGCAGCTGCGCGACAAACCGCTTGTCGTCGGCCAGGACGCGCCCAAGCATGACGGCGTCATTCTGATAGGCCTGCAACCAGTTCTGATTTGAACGGGCTGCGTCACGAATCCACTGCTCGATGCGCTTTTCAAAACTGGAGGACACCCATTCCGCGGTGAACCAACCTGCAACCAGCATGGGCACGACGACGATGGTCGAGACCACCAGCAGCACCTTGCGCTGCAGACGTCCGAGCCGGAAAGCGGACAGGAACATATACCTCCGAAAATGTGGGGAGCTACAAAATTTGTAGCCCGGATTTTGTAGCCAACGGACATCTATTTACTAGTGCCACATAACATATTGTCTTATATGGTATTTTATTGTTCCCACCTATTGCCGTCGATGGCACATGGGTTGCTCTATGTTGGCCTGCAGGTTTCGCCACACGTGGGCCGGCCTGCTAACCCGAGGGGGTACGGCAGATGCACTGCCGGCTCACCGCGGGGAGCTGTACCCCATAACCGTAACTAACGTTAGACGAGGAAAGTATGAAGAAGACTCTGATCACCCTGTTCGCCGCCGCGTTCGCGCTCGTGTTCGGTGCCGCCTACGCTGCCGATGCCCCGAAGGCCGAGAAGAAGGAAGAGACCAAGAAGGAGCAGAAGTCGGACACCAAGAAGAAGAAGACCGAGAAGAAGAAGGGCGAAGAGAAGAAGAAGGAAGAGCCCAAGAAGTAATTCTTGGTCTTTCAGCAGTAACGGCAAAGCGCCCCGCATGGGGCGCTTTGTTTTTTTGGAGTGCCCAACCTGGGAGCGGTCGTTCTGCCCCTGTTAGTATTGGCGCAAATTCCGGGCGGATTGCCCACGCGCCCGACACCAACGCGGAGATGATCATGACGAAGAACCTTCTCGCCGCCACTATTCTCGCGGGGGTCGCACTCGGCAGCTTGGCGCTCGCAGCGCAGCAACCGGCACCCAAAGCCGGTGCCAAGCACGAGACGCCCAAGGAAACGCGCAGTGATCCTTGTGAGCCAGAAAGCCCCAAGCCAAAAGGCACGCAGGCGAAGAAAAGCACTGACAGCAAGAAAACGACTGGTTCCAGTACAACGGGGAAGCAATAGACTCGCGGTTCACGTGCGACTACGCCGACGCTATTTTGCGAGGCCCACTTTTCCCCTCTTATGGAAAGCGCAATCGGGAGCTTTGTCGTTTAGCAGTCAGCCGAGCTGGCCGTTCAGCCAGCGCACGAGTTCCGGTCCGGGGAGCGCTCCCGCCAAACGTGTTAGCTCGCGTCCACCGCGAAACAGCGCCAGCGTGGGAATGCTGCGGATGGAAAAACGCCCAGCCAATGCCTGCTCTGCTTCCGTGTTGACCTTGCCGAAGCGCACGCGCGGCTCGAATTGCCGTGCGGTCTGCGCGAATACCGGAGCCATGGCGCGGCACGGACCGCACCATGGTGCCCAGAAATCCACCAGCAAGGGAATATCGGAATTCCTCAGGTGAGCGTCGAAACTGCCGCCATCAAGCACGACCGGAGCACCAGTGAACAGCGACTCATGGCAGGCACCGCAGCGGGGGGCCTCACCCAGACGCTGCGCAGGTACACGATTGGTACGGTGACAGTGAGGACAGACGACATGTAGTACCGTGGACATTGGGAAGATTTTTCCGCGTCCACGACATAATGCGGTCCGCCGTACGCTATTTCCAGTGACCCTGGTGTCGTCTTACTTCTTGGCCGGTGCCTTTTTCTTTGGCTTGGGCTTGGCCTTTGCCTTTTTGGCAGCCTTCGGCTTCCTCACCGCGGCGCGCGGCTTGGCGGCCTTCTTGCCCTTGGCGCCCTTCTTCCGCACGGGTGTTGCGCTCTTGGCCGGAGCCTTGCCCAACTCCCTCCGCAGCTGATCGAACAGCCGCGCGCGTTCCGTGAGTCTTGCTACCGCGGCGTTGGCCGCATCGATGCCCGATTCCCCGGCCTTCAATTGCCGATAGGCCATCTCGATCGGGTCTTCTTCAAAGTCCGCGAGTCGTGCTACTTCGCCACCGACCAGATTGGCGATGGTACGCACGCGTTCGCGCGCGGCGAGATTGATTTCATGCAGCTGCTTGGCGCGTACCGGACCCACCCACGCGACGATCGACCACTGGTCGCCCTGATTCACCGGCTTCGCCAGAAATTCCTTCCACACATTGCCGGCTGCCGCGCAGTCCTGGCTCAACTGCTCGAGCTGCGTCGCGATGGCGCCACGCGCCTTCTGATTCAGGGCAGAACCCCTGCGCACAGCCTGCACCGCGTGTTCAAGAATCTTCATACATTTCTCCAAGGTAGTTGGCCGCCCTGGCCGCCAGCCCGGTCCTGCCCGGGCGATCCCAATTAAGTATATTCACTGTCCGCCCCCGCGTCGGGCGCTAACCGCGACGGCTGGAACTTCGGCCACCGGAGCCGCGTGCTTGCCGGATGCCCGGATGGTTGCCGCCCCTGCCACACAAACGAAGACTGCGCCGACCAGCGAAATCAGATCCACCCCCTCCCCCCAGAAACCCCACCCGGCCAGCGCGGCGAATACCACCGTGGCGTAAATGAAGGGGCCGACGGCGGCGGCCGGGGCCTCGGCGTAGGCGCGCGTCATAAGGATCTGCGCGATTGTGGCCAATGCGCCGATTCCGAGCAGCGGGAGCCAGAGGTCGGGGCGCGGTGTCTGCCAGCGCCACAGGAGCGGCAACGCAGAAACAATTGTCGCAAGAAGGCTGAAGTAGAACACGATCCTGAACGCCGGCTCGGTGTGCGTGAGCCGCCGGATCCCGACCATCGCCGTCGCGCCCAACATTCCTGCGGCGAGCCCGACCAGCGATATCGGCGAGAACAGCGCGAGACCCGGCTTCAGGATCAGGACGATGCCGAGAAATCCGATTCCGATCGCCCCCCAGAGCCTCGGCGCGACGTGTTCGCCCAGCCACCACCACGCAATGAACGGAATAAAGAGCGGCATCGTGTAATTCAGCAGCACGGCCTCGGCCAGCGGAAGATGCCCGAGCGCAAAGAAATAGCAGTACATCGCCGCCAGCCCCGCGCCCGAGCGCGCCACATGCCCCCATGGCCGACGGGTGCCGAGACTCGACCAGCCGTGGCGCAGAATCCACGGCGCCAGCGCAATTAGCCCGAACAGGTTGCGAAAGAACACCACCATCTCGCCAGGCAAGGTCTGCGATACGAACTTGATCCCGGCCGCCATCGCCGCGAACAACAGCGCGGCACTCAGCATCAAGGCAGCGCCACGACGAATTCCCGAAACCGTCATGCGCGCGAGCATGCGCGAAGCGCTCGCCGGCTGCAATCGCACATGCCCGCGGAACCCGGGGCTTGCGGCCACATCGGGATGCAATACACTTCGGTCCCGCGAACCCCACAATCGAGGAGCTTTTTATGGCAGAAACAGAATCGCGACTGCGTCACCTCCCGGTTTCATTCTTCGCCATGGTCATGGGGCTCGCCGGTTTTACGCTTGTATTGCAGCGCGCAACACGGCTGTGGCAGCTACCGAATGTGATTGGCCTCGTCGCTCTCGGTATTACCGTGCTCGCCTTCGTGGTGCTCGCCCTGCTATATGCACGCAAGATCCTGCGCTATGGCGTGGACGTGGTCACCGAATTTCGCCATCCGGTGAAACTGGCGTTCTTTCCAACCGTGTCGATCAGCCTGATCCTTCTCAGCACCATGTTCCTTGAAGTCAACCTGAACGTGGCGAGCTTTCTGTGGTTCGTCGGCGTGCCGATCCAACTGGCGCTGACACTGATGGTGCTGAATGCCTGGATTCACCGCACCACCTTTGAAGTCCAGCACATGAGTCCAGCATGGTTCATTCCGGTGGTTGGCAATATCCTGGTACCGATTCCGGGGGTCGTGCTCGCGGCCTACCAAGTGTCGTGGTTCTTCTTCGCAGTCGGATTATTGTTCTGGATCGTGCTTCTCACCATCATCTTCAATCGCATCATCTTTCATCAGCCACTGACTGAAAGGCTGGCGCCAACGCTGTTCATTCTGATTGCGCCGCCCGCGGTGGGTTTCCTCGCACATACCCGGCTGGTTGGGCACCTCGACACGCTCGCCTACGTGCTCTACTACAGCGCGCTGTTCCTGGGCCTGGTGCTCGTCACGCAGTTCCGCATGTTCGCGCGCCTGAGCTTTTACCTCTCATGGTGGGCCTATTCCTTTCCGATTGCGGCACTCACTCTTGCCACCATGCAGATGTATCAATACACCGGACTCATCGGATTCAAATGGATCGCCGCCATATTGGCGCTTGCCCTCACTGCGCTAATTGGACTGTTGCTCACGCTCACCGCCCGGGCAGCGCGGCGTGGCGAGATTTGCGTGCCGGACTAGACGGCGCGCAGCACGAGCTCGCCAGGATACGGCTCGAGATAGGTCTGGCGCGCCACGTAAGGATGCGGGTGACGGCGAAAGTGATGTTTGAGCAGGGTCAAGGGAGCGACCCTTGGTAGCTCGCCCTTTCGGTAGCGCTCGATCACCTCGCGCAGCTCGGCCTTGTCGACGGCATCAAGCTGCTTCTTGAGATATCCCATCAGGTGCATGAGCACATTGGTATGGCGCGCCGGCGTGGCGCGCTTGCTGAACGCATGCATGAATTGACCGAGATAGTCGTGCGCAAGGACGCGTGCGACGCGCCGCTCGGCCTTGGCCACCAGCCGGCCTAGTGCGCGATAGGCCTCGACGTCATGCGCCATCAAGGCCAGTTTGTGGCTGGCGTGGAAATCTACCAGTCGAGCGGCCGTGACGCCGTCTTCCTCAAGATCCTGCCAGCGGCGGAACGCATACACGCGCTCAATGAAGTTCTCGCGGAGCTCCGGATCACAGAGCCGCCCCTCCTCTTCGGCGGGCAGCCACGACTGGCCGGCCAGAAAGGTGGCGGCAAAGAGGCCGCGACCCTGACGCATTGCGGGCCCGTGCGCGCCATAGACCGGCACGCGTTCAAGGCCGCAGCTCGGTGACTTGCTCTTGAAAATGTAACCGCTCAATCCGCCTAGCTCATGGGCCATACGCTCGCCATAAGCATGGAGCTTCGCGGTCACATCAATCGTCTGATCTTCGCGCCCTACGGCGCGAGGTGCTACCGGTTCGCCCACCAGCCGGATCGCGGGACGCGGCACGCCCATGCCGATGCCGACCTCCGGGCAAACCGGGACAAATTCGAAGAATCGCCCGAGCGTTTCGGTAACGAAGGCATCGTGCTTGTGGTTACCGTCGTAGCGCACGCGCGCGCCAAGCAGGCAGCTGGAAATCCCGATGCGGATGCGGGGGCGCCGTGAGTGCGTAGTCGGGACGGACATCTAGCTTGGCTCCATCTGGCGACTGTGCCACCGCTGTAGGGCGGCGACAATACCGATAGCACCCCGCCGTAGTATGGGTGCGCTCACCAGCGAACTGCCAAACCGGCCAGCAGAGTGTTGGCCAGACCAAGCTCCGTCAACGCGCGCCGATACCCGATGTCGATATCGAACTTGTCGGTGACCGAGACGATCAACCCGGCGATGGCGAACGCGTAATACGAATCCGCCTCTCGCTCGGGCGAGGCATCGGCACCAATATCGACCACGAACTTGTAGCGCTTGGCGAGTACGTACCAGCCAGCGGTGGACAAGTGCCAGAGCGAGCGGCGATCGCCTTCAACGTTGTTGTAATTCAAGTAGCCGACGTGCAAGTGCCATCCCCACGGATCCGGCGTATAGCTTGTTACCAGGTATATGCCCGAGCGCACGCGCGCCGATCCTAGCTCCTTGTTCCGGTCACCGGTCGGAATCGTGATGCCGGGCTTGACGGCAATGCCGAGATCGCCCTGCTCGAAAAAACGCCACTTGAGGTCGACGCCGACGTCGCCGCCACCGCTGGCGATGCTTTGCCTGTCTGCGGAGGTCGACGTGAGCCGCAAGTAGGGCACGCCGAGAATCAGATCCAGGTTATCGCGCACGCCGTAAGACAATACCGCCTGAGTGACCGATGCGGTCAACAGTTCATTGTCGCGGTCCTCACGACCGTATTCCGTGGTCAGTTCAATCTGGGAGTTTCCCTTCCCCTGGGTGGCGGCATCTTCGGTAATGAGGGGGTGGGCGGCACGCATGACCGGCGCGACTGACATGATCAATACCGCTCCCAGAAATGATACCCATCGGGCCGGACGGAAACGCCCGCTACGCGCAAAAGAAAACATTGAAAAAGGAGGACACACGAGCCGCGCATCTTGCCAGCGCTGGCACCCCGGAGGAAAGAGGGGAAAAGCGCGATATTGCCGCTAGGGGCGGCGAATCAGCCGACCGACTTCAACCGCCTCGCAAGCCGCTGCGAGACATGCGGCCTCGTGGGCGTGCGCGCGCAAGGCACTGCTAACATCTGCCGCAGGCACGGCCATCTCGCGGATTGCCTGTTCGCTCAATTGCCGCAACTGCTCGCCCGGCCAACCATCTTCTGCGCAGCGCGCGAGCGCATGCGCCAGCTGGATACAGCGGACCCGGGGATCGGTACTCGTGCCATTGGCGAGCGCAGCGCGCAGCAAGGGAAGCGCGGACGCGTAGGGATTGAGCGGCGCGGCAAGTGCGGCCAGCGAACGACCAAAAATCCGCTCCTCCGCGGCGCGCGCATCGACGTCTGGTTCAGCGAGCGCACGATCGATGTGGGCGGCCACCGCACCACCCGAGGACCAGAACTGCAGTTCGCCGGCATCGCGCAGCAGCGCAACGACAAACGCTTCCTCCGGATCGATGTCGGCACGGTAAGCGGCGATTCCGCGCGCCTGGGCCGCCGCGTGGATGCTGCGCGCGAAACAGGCCAGCGCGCGGGCACGTTGCACCCCGTGCGCACAGTCCTCGAGCAACGCGACGACGAGAGCCGGCCGCCGCACACCGTGGAAACCGAGCACACTGACGGCGCGGCTGATGGTGGCAATGCGCACACGTTCGGGATTGCAGTGGTAGCTGTTTACCGCGTGCAGTAACCGGGACGTCAACTGCAAGTCAGCCAGGATGATATGCGTGAGCTGCGCGCCGACCGATGCGTCACTGGCTTGAAGCCGGATCAGCTGTTCTATCGTTGCCGCGCGTGTGGTCGTCGCAGCGCGTGCAAGCGCTGGCGCGGGTGATTCGAGATGGGAGGGTGTCCCCTTGCTTCGCGACATGTGCACCTCTTCCGTGGTTGGCAGCATGGCCCGGTACCGGGCGGCGAGGCACTACTATAGTCGCCTTCGCTCCGCACGCCATGGCTGGGCTCGCGTCTCCCGAAATTGCCGCCTACGATCAAGCACATAGGCAATCATCGGTCCTTCAAGCCGGGTGCCGTTTGCTAGAATGGGCGGCATGCTGGTGCCGCACACGCTGCAATGTCCCTATTGTGGGGAACAGTTCGATACCACGCTCGATCTGTCCGGCGGCGAACAGCAGTACGTAGAGGACTGTCAGATCTGCTGCCGGCCGATCGTTCTGCGGGTACAGTTGCACCCTGACGGTGAGCTGCGGGCAGTGGAGACATCTCGCGAAAATGACTAGTGCCAACCACACCCCGGACCATTACACGCCGATCTCCTGCGATCGCTACTCGGAACTCGAACTGGCGATCCTTCGGCGCCGGCGACTGCGCCTGCGCTGGGCGGAGGGAAACGTGATCGAGGAGGATTCGGTGCTGCCGCTGGACTTGCAGACCCGTGCAGGCGTGGAATTCCTTACTTGTCGCCGCGGGCCGGATACGCTGGAGCTGCGACTCGACCAGATTCGCCACTGGGAGGCGGCGTGAAGCGCGTCGCTGCGCTGACGCTCGGGATCGTCGCCGCGTGGAGCGTGGCCCGTGCCCAAACCTGTCCGGACACTGGCATGCACGTGCAGGTGCTTGGCTCAGGGGGCCCCGCGCTGGAAGCCGGACGGGCCGGGCCCGCCTATCTCCTCTGGTGGCAAGGCAAGCCGCTTGCCCTGGTTGATGTCGGCGGCGCCGCGGCATTGCGCCTTGCCGAAGCCGGGGCCCGGAGTGCTGACCTCGACGTTGTCCTGCTTAGTCAGCTGCACGCAACCCACACCGCGGGGTTCGTTGCGCTAGTGCAGGCGGTAAACGAGCAGGGGCGCACGCGCCCGCTGCCCGTGTACGGACCCAGTGGAAATCGCGCCATGCCGCATACCATCGACTTCGTGCGCGAGCTGTTCGATCCGAACCGCGGGGTCTATCGCCACCTCGGCGATGTGCTGAATCCGCTGGCCAAGGGCGCCTGGCGGCTCGACCCCCACGATGTGCGCGAGAAGCCGCGCAAACTCGGCGTCGCGCGCAAACCGCAAGACGAGTTGCTCGCTGCCTATACAACATCTTCGATGCGGGCCGTCGCGACGTACGTGCCGCATGCCCGAGCCCCGGTACTCGCCTGGCGGCTCGAAGTGGGCGACAAGTCGGTGGTGTTCACAGGCGATACCAGCGGGAAGGATGAGCGACTCAGTCTGCTTGCGCGCGGTGCGGACCTGCTGGTCGCGCATCACGCCATCACGCAATCGGCGAGCGCCGAGGAACTGGCATCCAACATGAGCCCGTCGACCACTGCGCAGCTCGCCCGCACGGCCGGGGTTCGCCAAATCGTCCTCGCGCACCGCGGACAGGCCACGCGCGGACGAGAAGACGAGACACTCGGCATCATGCGTCGCAACTATGACGGTCCGATCGCGCTGGCCAACGATCTTGATTGTTTCACTCCTTGACGGAACCCCATGGCACGCATCCTTTACTTTGCCACCCTCGTCGACCAGCTCGGTCGCGCCTCGGAGGAGCTGCCACTTCCCGACACGGTACGCGATGTGCGCGCCCTGGTGGCGATGCTGCATGGCCGTGGCAAGAACTGGGTCACAGCGCTTGACGAGGCGACGCTCAAAGTGACGGTAAACCGTCAGTTCGCCGAACTCGATACACCGATCCAGGACGATTCGGAGATTGCTTTCATCAGCATGCGGCGCTGGTAGCCGTTCGTCCGTAAGTAAGTGAGGCGTGACCGGTAGCCGTGTAACTAGCTGCTATGATTAGGCCGTCATGATCACGTCCGCACTGGAGCGCCTGAACGAACTGGTCCGCGGTCCCGACCAGGACCTCGACCTGGCCGAGGCCGCGCTACTACTTGCCACGACGGAGTACCCGGCGCTCGACGTTCCCGCCTACCTTGCGCAGCTCGATGAGCTGGCAGCGCGCCTGAGCGAGCGGCTCCCGCACACTGCCGATCTTGAGCAACGCGTAGTATCCCTCAATGAGTTTCTGTTCGAGGAGCTCGGCTTCTCGGGCAATACCGACAATTACTACGATCCGCGCAACAACTTCCTGAACGAGGTGCTGGATCGCAAGCTCGGCATCCCGATCACCCTCTGCATCCTCTATATGGAGATTGGGCGGCGTGTCGGACTCGAGCTCGAAGGAGTCTCGTTCCCCGGCCACTTTCTCGTTAAGTTCGCTACCGACGAGGGCGACGTGGTGCTTGATCCGTTCGCCGGCGGCGTGCCGCTCACCGAAGAAGAACTGGTGGACCGGCTGGAAGATACCTACGGCCAACATCGCATCGACAACAGTGCCTTGCCGCAGCTGCTTGCCGCGGCCAGCAAGCGCGACATCCTGGTGCGCATGCTGCGCAATCTGAAGGTTATCTATTTGCACCACGAGCGCTTCGAGAAGGCGCTCGACGTGATTAACCAGATTCTGCTCATCGGTCCCGAGCTGGCCGAGGAAGTGCGTGAGCGCGGCGAACTCTACGAGCGCCTCGAATGCCATCGCTCGGCACTGCTCGACTATCAGCGCTATCTGCGACTCGAACCGCAGGCGCCGGACCTGGCCGACATTCGCAACCGGATCATCGCACTCGAGCCCACCGCCCATCGCCTGAACTAGCAGCTGATTCCATGACCGCCAGTCCCGACACGGACGTCGACACACGGGGTGGGCCATGGTTCATCTATATCGTCGAGTGCCGCGATGGCTCGCTGTACACCGGCATCACCAATGATCTCGACCGACGCGTGCGCGAGCACAACGAGGGGAGCGCCGCGCGCTACACGCGTTCGCGCCGCCCCGTCACGCTGCGCTACCATGAACAAGTTGCGAGCCGCTCCGAAGCGCTGATGCGCGAGTGCGCAGTAAAACTGCTGACCCGCAAGGAAAAGGATCGGCTCATCCGGCGCTAGCGCGCCCGCGCCACTACCAGCGCCACCCCGACCACCGTCATTGCCATACCTCCCAGCGCGAGCATGCCGAGTCGCTCGCCGAATATGGCGTAGGCCATCAGTGCGGTAACCGGCGGAACCAGATAGAAGAGACTCGCCACGCGCGCCGCCTCGCCGTGGCGGATCAATACGTACAGCAGGCTGATGGCGCCGAGGGACAGCACCACCACCAGCCAAACGAGCGCGAAGACAAACTGCCCCGTCCACTGCACGCGCATGGTCTCGAACAGCGGCGCAAGCAGCGACATGGCTAGGGCCGCGGCAGCGAACTGAATGACACCACCGGTGCGCAGGTCCATGTCCGCGCAGAAGCGCTTCTGGTATAGCGTACCGGCGGTAATCGCGAACAGCGCGAGAAAGGCGAGCGCGTAGCCGATCGGCGTCGCGGTGCTTATCCCGATTCGCTCATGCACGACCAGCGCTACGCCGGCAAGTCCCAACGCAAGCCCGATCCACTGGCGAGGCCGAACTCGCTCGTCGAGGAGCGGGCCAGCAGCGGCGGCAGTGAGTGCCGGCTGCAATCCGGCAATCAGTGCCATGGTGCCGGCCGAGACACCCTGGTGAATGGCGACGAACACGCCACCCAGATAACCGCCATGCAACAGGAGCCCCACTACCGCGATGTGGCCGACCGTACGGGGGCTCGCTGGCCAGCGTGCCTGTGCATGCCACGCGAGCAAAGCGAGCAACACGGTCACCAGCACGAAACGCCATAGCAGGAAGGTCAATGGTTCTGCATATGGCAGACCGTACTTGGCTCCGATGAAGCCGGTGCTCCAGAGCACGACAAAGAGCATCGGCGCAATGCTGGCCCAGCGCGTGTGGCGGGCACTCATGCGTCGGGCTTGCGCCGCCGAAACGCGAGATCCCAGGCTCCGTGTCCCAACCGAGCGCCGCGCTTCTCAAAGCGCGTCATCGGCCTCTCGGATGGACGCGCCGCGTACTGACCGGCGCCGGCGAGGTTCTCCAGTCCCGAATCCGCAGAAAGCACGGTCAGCATCTGCTGCGCGTAATCCTCCCAGTCAGTGGCAAGCCGCAGAATGCCGCCGATCGCCATACGCTCTCTTAGCAGCGCAACGAATTCGGGCTGCACGAGCCGGCGCTTGTGGTGGCGCTTCTTCGGCCAAGGGTCGGGGAAAAAAATGTAGGCCGCGGCAAGCGAGCCAGGCGTGATCTGATGCTCGAGCACTTCCTTGGCGTCAGCACTTATGACGCGCACGTTCTCGAGCTGTTCCGCTGCGCAGCGCCGCAACAGCCCGCCCACACCGGGTCGGTGCACCTCGATGCCAAGATAGTTGTTCTCCGGATGCGACGCGGCCATCGTTGCCAACGCGTCGCCATTGCCGAAGCCAATTTCAAGATGCACCGGTGCAGAGCGACCGAAGACTGCGCGCAAATCGATCGGTAGCTTGCCCGCATCGATTCCGTAGCGCGGCCACAGATCGACCAACGCGCGTCGCTGCGCATCAGTCATGCGCCCTTCGCGGCGCACGAAGCTGCGAATGCGCCGCGGCTGGGCGAGCTCGCTCAACGCGGAATCAGAAGAACGTGCCGCCCAACGGCGAGGACGGTGTGCCGTACTGCTTTCGCGGCATACGTCCGGCGAGATAGGCCTCTCGGCCAGCCTCGATGGCCTTCTTCATGGCCGAGGCCATGAGCACAGGGTTCTGCGCAGCCGCAATGGCGGTATTCATGAGCACGCCGTCGCAGCCAAGCTCCATGGCGATCGCGGCGTCTGAGGCGGTACCCACGCCGGCGTCAACGAGGATCGGCACCCTCGCCTCCTCGACGATGAAGCGGATATTGAAGGGATTGCGGATACCGAGACCCGAACCGATCGGCGCCGCGAGCGGCATCACCGCGACGCAGCCCATCTCGGCGAATCGCTTTGCCATGATCGGATCGTCTGTGGTGTATACCATCACCTTAAAGCCGTCCTTAATAAGAATTTCGGCAGCCTTGAGCGTTTGCGGGACATCGGGGTAGAGCGTCTTCTCGTCACCCAGCACTTCGAGCTTCACCAGATCATGTCCATCAAGCAGTTCGCGTGCGAGCCGGCAAGTGCGAATCGCGTCGTCCGCGTTGTAGCAACCGGCGGTGTTGGGTAAATAGGTATAGCGCTTCGGCGGCAATACATCGAGCAGACTCGGC
>Ga0209427_10004339_pt1 | contig 16394 bp, 8 predicted proteins | sample DeeMarSWOR136_30_FD_187465 | JGI IMG/M metagenome (GOLD analysis project Ga0209427, IMG submission 187465) | Marine sediment microbial communities from White Oak River estuary, North Carolina - WOR-1-36_30 (SPAdes) (version 2) | ecosystem: Environmental > Aquatic > Marine > Intertidal zone >...
GCGAGTCGGTGGGTTGGGTGTTGATCGCAAATCTGATCGCTTGGCCCGCGGCAGCATATGCTATGCACAGGTGGCTGCAGAATTTTGCTTATAAAATCCGTCTTTCGCCTATTATTTTTCTGATGGCAGCTTTATTCATGCTGTTGGCGGTCCTGTTGACAACCTGGATTCAAACCTGGAAAGCTGCTCGCTCTAATCCTGTTGAAGCGCTGCGATATGAATGAAAGTTTATGCCTGAAAACCTAATCAGTATTTAAAAAGTAGAACCTCTGTTAATTTTTAAGTTTTCCCTTAAATTTATTTTCAGTCCCATTACCGTATTTTCAGCAAAAATCAACAATTTTTTTTAGAAATCTGTGAGAGGAAGAAAAGTCTATTTAATAACATCGATAGAAGCTTGGATCACCTAAAAACTTTGAAAAATATTGACAAAGATAAAACGAAAAAATATTCTTATAATGGATTCAAGGGGAAATTTCTAAAAAATATTAATTAAAAAGGAGTTATCAAAATGAAGAGAGCCTTTATTCTTTCTCTTGTCTTGTTTCTTTTAGCAGGTCAAGTATTTGCTGGAGTGGTTAAGAAGACAAGTTCAAAAGTCGCTTTTAAAGGATTCGGGACATTCACCTCCGTTCAATCAGAAAAGATAATGGTAAATGTGAAGCGGACTGATTCAGAAAACAGTTTTAAAGGAAAAGGTTTATTGGGTAGTGCGGCTGGTAAGATGTTGCTGAGGTCTGGGGATATCGGGGAGATCATAAATCTTGAAGAAATGATGATCTATCTGATGAATCATAAGAAAAAGGAATATGAGGTGAACCCGATCACCAAAATGACCGGAGAGATAGAGGAAGATGTGGAAGTATCTGAGGAAGTACCTGAAGAAAAGATGAAGCCTCGCGATATCAAGATCATTCGCATCGAATTCAAAGTGGATGAAACCGGAGAATCAAAGGAAATCAATCAATTTCCTTGTGAAAAGTATGTGATAACCTGGATTACAGAATGGGAAGATCTCAACAGTGGCGAAAAAGGAATTGATCGGTTGTCAACAACTGTCTGGACTACCCCTTATACGGATGAAATTAAATTAGCTCATGAAGAAGAGATGAAATTTTCCCAAGAATACCTGAAACGATTGGGCATCGATATGGATGAATTTCAGCAGGAAATTCTCGGGACCAATTGGTTCTCTGTGTTCAGAGGTTTGAGCCAAGCAGAGCGAGGCCCGATGGAAGATGCCTCTGTATACAGCAAAGAGATGAAAAAAATCAAAGGATATCCTGTTGTCATCGATGGTAAGTATTTTACTTCTCGCGAGGGCGGAAAGGAAGAAGAGGGAGAAAAGCCAAAAAGTGTTAAGAAAATGTTCGGCAAGTTTGCTAAAAAGGCTATAAAAAAGAAACCCAAAGATATAGAGGAGGAGCCTGCTTTTACTTATTATATTGAGCTGATCGAGCTATCGCCCGCCAATGTGAGTGAAACTGAACTTAAGGTCCCGGCTGATTATAAGAAAAAAGGATAAGAATAGTCATTTTTATGTAGCTGTACATTTGAGGCGAAGAACAGACTCCTCCCCGCTTCACAAATACATCTCAAATAATGCCTAAATCTGGTTAATTATGGATCAAGTTTCAAGAATCTCACTTCGCTCTTCTTGTAGAAGATGCATCATACTTTACAAGAGCTGGAGACTGTCTTACACGTTTTCAAAAAGCTGTACATTGTGGTATCATCTTTGGTTCATTTTCCAGAAGCTCAATCATGTTTTGTCGAAATCTCTTCAACGCATCGCTTCTTATTTTATGTCTCGTCTTATTTCTCGTTTTGCTTTCCGGAGGGGCCTGGGCTGAAAAGTCCTTAAAAATTTCTGAACAAAATAATCCTATCCTCCGCGATGAGAACGGCAAACGATACATCACCGCTGTTCGGATAGAAACTCCACTGAAAGTCGACGGGTTGTTGAATGATCCAGCCTGGCAAAACGCCCGCTTTCAAGGGCAGTTCACCCAGCGCGAGCCAGAAGAGGGAGCGTCAGCATCCGAAAAAACCGAAGTCGGATTTCTCTATGATGAGAGGAATCTTTACATCGGCGTCAAGTGTTACGATTCTGAGCCGGCCAGGATTATCGCCAGAGAAATGCGGCGTGACGCCATTGTCGATGACGATGACTATTTCGAGATGGTTCTGGATACCTATCACGACCACCGGAGCGCTTACTATTTCATAACCAATCCCCACGGGGTCAAACGCGAAGCGCTCATGGCGAACGAGGGCCGGGACTACAACCCCGCCTGGGATGGTCTCTGGTGGTGCAAAGCACAAATCACCGAGGAAGGCTGGTTTATTGAGATGGCTATCCCCTGGAAAACGCTGCGGTTCGCAGAGGAGGGCTCATCTGCCTGGGGTTTCAACTGCGCCCGGATGATTCGCAGGAAGAATGAGCACACCTACTGGCAGCTCATCCCGCGTGATTTCGGAAGAGGAGCAGGGATATTCCGTCTCTCCGAGGCAGGGTCGCTTCACGGCATATCCGAGGCCAAAATGGGAGGCAATCTGGAACTGAGGCCTTATTTCATGGGAGGCATGGAAAACGATTCCAGCACCGACTTCGCCACAGATAGTCTGGGTGATATCGGGTTGGACGCAAAGGTCGCCCTCACAGCCAACCTGGCTTTAGACCTCACCTTGAACACCGATTTTGCCCAGGTGGAAGCAGACCAGGAACAGGTCAATCTGACGCGTTTCTCTCTTTATTATCCGGAAAAACGAGAATTCTTTCTGGAGGGTGCGGAGATCTTCTCGTTCGGCGGGAGCGGGGGTTTCCGCTGGCATAGAGGGGACACGGATATGAATCTTTATTACAGCCGCCGGCTCGGACTCGTGGATGGCCATGAGGCACGGATACTTGGCGGCGCTAAAATGGTCGGAAAAATCGGCAAATATCAGGTCGGAGTGATGAATATACTGACAGATGACGTCTCCTATCAGGAAGAAGATGTAACCACCCAGGTCAACGGGGCTAACTTTACAGTGGTTCGCCTCCGGCGCGATATCCTCCGGCGGGCCACCATAGGAATGATGTTCCTGAACAAGGAAGAGTTGCATTCTTCAGATTTTAACCGTTCCCTGGGGCTCGACGGCCACATTCCTCTCAGCCGGTACTTCACGGTGTCGGGCTATCTTGCCGCGACCTTCGGGCCTGAAGAAACGGATGACGGCCAGGCCATCGATATGAACAGGCAAAATATAGCCGGCAAGCTCAGCCTGGATTACAACAGCGATCTGTGGAGAGCCTCGGCCTCTCACCTGGACATAGGAGCCCGTTTCAATCCTGAAGTGGGATTTATCCGCCGTACGGATTTTCGTTTGAGCAACGCCTCCATCGAATACGCTCCCCGGCCCAAACAACCGTCGGTTATCCGGCAGTTTGAATATCAGCTGGAGGGCAGCTACCGTTCTGACCATGATAGCAGGATGTTGGACAATGAGCTGCAGGCGTCGTTTTCCATCGAATTCCAAAACAGCTCACGCTTCAGCGTCAATGTCCAACGGGAGAGTGAGTTTATCGATTATGACTGGGAAGTGCGTGAAGGCTTCCTCATTCCTGAAGGAACCTACACTGGCTTCATGTATTCTGTACATACGGAGAGCGATAAGAGCCGGGCGATTGCCGGCGGGATTGATATTGATTATGGAAAGTATTATACCGGTCGCCAGATGAGCGTTGGCCTTGAGAGCACCATCACCCGCCTCCGGCGTCTTCGGATGGAGCTGAACTACAGGTACAACTTCATCCATCTTCCTGAAGGGAACTTTCACACCAATACGTTGGGACTTCGCATGTTTTACTTTTTTTCTACGGACCTGTATGTGAAAGCCTACCTGCAGTGGAACGACGATAAATTCTACAATGCAGGAAGGGAGAGGATCGTCAGCGACATTCTGCTGCGGTGGATATATTCACCAGCCTGCAATTTTTATGTGGTCTACAATGATACCCGGCTGGTCGGGCCAGGCAATACCGAGATCGCCAACAGGACACTGATGGTCAAAGTCACTTATTTCTGGCGCAAGTGACATCCCAAAAAAAAGCGGAAAGTTCGGCGTCAAGAACCGCCTGCAGAGTTTATTCATCCAGAACCGCCTGGACCTGCCTCCGGATGATTTATGATCAGGAATTATTCGCTAGATAAGAAAAGAAATTCCCAGAAAAATCTTATAGAATTTTCGATGCCCGCCATTCTTAACAGACATTTTACAGGATCTTAACAACTTCCTGACAACTCACCTCAGGCAAATAATTATTATATCTACAGAAATTGAGGTTAACGAAAATGAATAAAAAAGGAGAAAAGGAGACGAAAATGAGGGCCACTTCATTGGAGAATAAAGTCATCTGGATAACCGGAGCATCTTCGGGGATCGGGGAAGCTCTTACCTATGCCTTTGCTGCCCAAGGAGCCAACCTCATCTTGTCTTCAAGAAACATAGACGCCCTGGAAAGAGTTAAAAATAATTGCGCCAATAATCACAGTGATATCCATATCCTTCCCCTCAATCTCTCAAAATTGCGGACGCTCAACAGAAAAGCTAAACAGGCATTAAAAATCTTCGGGAAGATCGATTTCATGATTCATAATGCTGGTGTAGCTTTAAAAGACCTAGCCAAGAACACGGATATCGAAATCGATAAGAGAATTATGAATATAAATTATTTCAGCACGGTTGTCCTGACCAAGGCAATCTTACACTCCATGGAGAAACGAAAATCTGGACATATTGCAGTCATCAGCAGTGTTTCTGGAAAATTTGGAGTGCCAAAATTATCTTCCTATGCAGCTTCCAAGCACGCTCTCCACGGATTCTTTGAATCACTGCGGGCAGAGACCGCCAAAGACAACATCAAGATCACGATGGTGGTTCCGGGTTTTGTACGGACCAACATCACAGTCAATGCTCTGAAAGGAGATGGCACTCCATACAATAAAATGATGCCAGTCCAAGAAAAAGGTATGGACCCATCAAAATGTGCAAGAAAAATTATTGAGGCATTGTTAAAAAACAAAGAGGAAGTATTGATAGGCGGGCCAGAAATTCTCGGTGTTTATTTGAACAGCTTATTCCCTACTCTGTTTTCGAAAATCATTAGAAGTCATCCTGTCAAGAAATTCAACTCTCTCAAAAAGTTTTTCAATTTCAAGAAGCATATACTCAAATACGAGTATTAAGGAAAGAACTTTTCAATCAGCACTATTTTTCCCCAGTAGAATCACCTGGCGTATAAATCACCCTAACCAAAATTTTATGTTCGGCTAAAGAGAGTTCATACTCCCCCAGGACTGAGTTATCCTGCTCCACTTCTTGAGTCGTTGACCATGTCATTCTGGATGTGATACTTTCATTTCAGGATATCAGTGGACAGAAATTGCGGAATGTGATGAGGGATTTGGAGTGATTATCAAATCCAAATTCCTTTATCTGTTGGTCTTAGACATCGCCATTTCCCGAATATCATTCTCGTGAAAAAGGAGGATTCTATGTGCAGGCTTAAAAGAAAGATCATACCAGTAATTCTGGTCATGGGTCTTGTCGTTTCCATCGGAATGTCCCAGGATACCAATCCCCTGTTCCAGGAAACAAAAGTCAAGAACTACATACCCCACATGACCTGGAAGGAATTTGAGGACGCCTTGAAGCGTACGAACATGGCCATCATTCCTGTCGGGTCCGTCGAGCAACACGGAAAACACCTTCCGCTGGGAACTGATTTTTACGGTGCGACAGAGACAGCCAAGCTTATCGCTCAGGAAGTTGATGTGCTCGTCGCCCCAATCCTGTTCCTGGGATTGGCTGAATATCATATGGGCTTTCCCGGAACCATGACCTTGTCGCCCGAAACATTCGAAGCCGTTGTCTACGAGAGCGCCCTCTCTTTAATCAGGCATGGAATAAAGAAGATCATGATTTATAACGGGCATGGAGGTAATAATGTCGCTGTCGATAACGTTGTCCGCAAGATAAACCAGACAACAGAAGCCGTGGCTGTTAAGCTCAACAATATAGAGCCTCCTCCGGAACCAGAAGCTCGGTCCTACCCGCCTTATGACTGGCATGCCGGTATAGCCGAGACATCATTGATGCTCTATCTGACCAACAGCCTTGTCGATATGTCCCAGGCAGAAAAACCCGTAATGACCTTTCCTCCTGCTGTGGAGAAGGCCAATGATTTCATGAAAGAGGAGCCCAATCTGCAGCAAGTCACCTCAGCCTCCATGTTTACGCCAAAAGAGACAGGGAAGAAAGGGAGTACACGAGAAATGACCAACACAGGAGTGTTTTCTACGGGGAACCCGAAAGACGCCAGGGCTGAATACGGAAAACAGGATACAGACCGTTTTATCAAGGCGGCCGTTAAATTCATCAAAACATGGAAAAAGATAGGAGAGTGACACGCCGCAGATGAGTCACAGATTTTTCCTGAACCTGCTTGATTATGGATGCGGTTGACTAAGGAAGAACGAGATTTTTCAGGGGCAAAGCGCATTTTCCACTGGATTTTAAAACCATAGAAAAAAGGATTCGAGTATCCCGCATCCTTCCTGATTTTTCATCTTTTGCTAATCCGAATAAAAACATTTCGTTTCTACTTAAATAGGCTATACAGCGCGACTAAATCTTAGATAGTAAGTGAGCGCCAAGGATTTTCTTCAGTATTTGTCTAATCAACAAAAGCAAGGTTAAGGAGGTGTCACCATGACTTGGACCAAAAACAGCAAATCCTCAGACAATGTTTGGAAACGATTCCTCTCTTTCTTGATTGCAGCTCTGTTCATCGCCGCAATATTCGGATCATCCGGTTGTGTCATGGCTCCCGACGATGGAGGTGAAGATGATGTCGGCCAGATCGTCATCGGCCTGACAGATGAAGAAGGCGATTTTATCAACTACACGGTAGATGTGCTGTATCTCACATTAACCAAGGCCAACGGTACAGTTGTAAATACTCTGCCCCTTTCCACTCGAGTGGATTTTGCCCAGTACACGGAAATGACAGAATTCTTGACAGCCGCCACCATTCCCTCTGGCTTCTACACCCAAGCTACTCTTATCCTGGATTTTCAGGCTGCAGAAATCTGGGTCGAAGACAGCAGCGGTGATGCTGTGGAGGTGGAAACTATCCTCGATGTGGGTGGTGACCCGGTCACAACCCTGGAGGTATCCGTTCGCCTCGAAGGGAGGAATGCGCTTTTGATCGTTCCGGGAGTCCCGGCTCATTTGACCCTGGATTTTAACCTGAATGCATCGAACAAAGTGGAATTTGACCCACCCGGATCACCCGTTTTGACAGTTGAGCCGTTTCTTCTGGCTGAAGTGAATCCTGAGGCCCCAAAAATCCACCGGCTGCGAGGCCCTCTTAAAGATGTGGATCCCAGCGGGGGAACCTTTGAAGTCATCATCCGGCCCTTTATTCATATCCTATCCGGTAACGATGACCGCTTCGGCACCCTCGAGGTCAGAACCGATGAGAGCACCATCTTTGAAATCAACGAAGAACTCTATTACGGCCAGGCCGGCTTAAATGCCCTGGATACCATGCCGTCTCTAACCGCCATCATCGTCCTGGGCGACCTTTTGTTCAATCCCGCTCGATTTGAGGCGCGGCATGTCTACGCCGGTTCCAGCGTGCCGGGAGGAACGCTGGATGCTGTTACAGGCAATGTGATCAGACGCGCAGGCAATGCGCTGACTGTGAAGGGCGCCACTTTGATCCGCTCAGGCGGCAGCGTGGTATTTAACGACACGCTGATCGTTCAGGTGGGATTGGATACCATTGTCAGGCGCCAGCTGTCCTTCGATGAATATGACAGCGATGATATATCGGTGGGGCAGCGAGTTACGATTCTCGGCACACTTAGCGGTGATGAAACCGAACTGGATGCCACCGAGGGATATGCGCGCCTGCACTTAACAACGCTCCGGGGTCAGGCGTTGGCATCCGGGCCTCCCTGGTTTGTAGTCGACCTCCAAGCCATAGACCTGCGGCGAGTGAGCATCTTCGATTTCACTGGCACGGGCATCAGTTCAGAAAACGATGCTGATCCCGCGAATTACGAGATCGATGTCGGAGCTCTGGATGTTTCCGCCATTCCGTCCGGAACTCCGGTCAAGGTGCGCGGCTTTGTCAACAGGTTCGGCCAGGCCCCCGAAGACTTTGACGCTTGGACCGTGGTGGATGTTTCCAATGCTAGGGCTCATTTGGTGGTGAACTGGGACCCGGCCTCGGCCGCTGCCTTTGATTCACTGTCTTCGGAAAATCTCACACTCAACCTTGAAGGCGTCGGCCTCTTCCATCATCTGGACCGGGCAGGTGTGGTCGTAGACCTGACAGAGCTTCTGGACCCGCCTTCCATTCAGCCGCCAGAAGGAGGAGAGGGCCTGTTCGTGATCTCCGAAGACGGAACCTTCCAGGTCTATCTCGCCTTTGAGAACTTCGTGGCCGCTCTGGAGGATCGACTCGCAGCTGAGGGCACGGTTAAAGGCATTTTTGCCAGCGGACATTTCGATGATAGCACAACAACTCTGACTGCAAGATACATTGTCATCAGAATGTAATATAGGCTGAGCCCTGGATATCGACTGCCGTATGAAGAAGCCGCCGCTAAGGCTGCTGTGCGCAGCTACGATTCATGCAGAATGATTAAATGAACTGACTTTGCCCAAGGACAACTTTATTTATTTCTATCAGCTTCTGATCTGTGTTTATAAGTCTTTAAGATCTCTTGGAGTACAGCTTTATCTTGTTGATTTAAAGAAGGAGAGCCGATCTGCTCTTCCGGCATATAATTCAACAGTCCAGTGACCATCGTTGCTGCTCCCTTCCTGTCTCCCCCGAGATGAGTGCTGAGTATCAAATAAGCTCCTGCTTCACCCAATAAATCCAGATCAATTCGCATATCCTTGGTCAAATCAATAATTTTCACAAAATTCTTCGCCGCCTCTTTATAGTTCCTTTCGTTATAATATGTTATTCCAAGCAAATGATAAGCAATAACCTCTGCGGGGTTTTTCTTGATCATTGTTTTAATTATCTTTTTATCACCTCTCAAATTATCGCACTTCCTGTAGAGCTTGAAGAGCTCATAGTAAAGGGGAATATTGTGCGGATCTGATCTGATTTTCATCTCCAGTTCTTTTATAAGGTCAGCAGTCACTTTCTGAGTTTTGCTTTCTTGCTCCCCAGGATTCTTATTTTCAGACGACTGTCCGTTATTCCCTTCTTCTTGAATTTCCCCGCTCATGAAAAAGTTCGTTAGTTTCTGAAGCTCGGATAAAACAGATTCAGCCATCCCTATGCTCGTAAATTCTTTTTTTGCCATTAGATTCTCAACATCATTGAGGTACTTCTCAGATTTTTCAAAATTTCCTAAATAATAATGAGATAAGCTCAAATAGATATAGGCCTTTACTTTCAGCTCTGTTCTCCCAAGACGTCCGAAAGCAGCAATTTCTAACTCTCTGACAGCATCCTTATAATTTTTGGCATGAAATGACTCTTCACCCTTATGGAGAAGATTCAAATAAAAAGGATCGGTTTCCTGTCCATGAAGTACTATCCCTCCAAAAAATAAAATTCCAATTATTATAAAAAAACTGAGACTGATTTGCCGGAAATGAACCCCTTTTTTCATTCTCCCTTACCTCCTTGGCAAGCTATTATATTCCGCGGAATAAATCTACGGTTTATATCCTTAGCTGATAATATATTTATACTCCTCGTTCTCCTATTTGTCAAAAAGTCTAAATTGATTCGCAAGAATACAACAAAGTGAAGCATCTCGTGTTTCTCTCTTGACATCCTTAAAGTAGAGTAGTTTAATATTCACACTTCCAGGGATGGGAGATGATGCTTGAATGGAACACAGATGAATTTTCCCGCATAAAATTCATTTTAAATAATAGATATTTTTTTCAGCGATGAAGGAATCAGTCTTTTTAACAACATCTTTTTAGGATTATCAAGATGGAATTTTTGCCAGAAAAAGAAGAAGAATTAAATTTATTAGATTATTGGAAGGTGATTGTAAAGAGAAAAGGGATTCTTTTTATTTTTACCAGTGCAGTGATCCTGCTCTTTGGATTTTATACCTTCACTGTCAGCCCCAAATACAAAGCTACTGCTACATTGCTTATCGAGGACGAAACCTCAAAAATCATGAGCATTGAAGACGAATTTGGATACGGGCGCCGGATGTCAGATATGAGATTCTTCAATACTCAGCTCATACTTCTCGAGAGCGAATCTTTAGCAGAAAGAGTAGCCAGAAAGATGGATCTCTTATCCCGCCCTGAATTTGGTGAGGGAAGGAAGGAAAAAAAGGGCCTTTTGAATGTCATTAAAGATCTGGTCACCTTTAAATGGATAACACCGAAGAAAAATCTGAATGACGAAGACTCTGATGAATTCATTCTCTCAGATCCTTATCTTAATATAGTCGAGGACTTGAGGGGCAGCATCGATGTTTCCCCAGTAAGGGAAACAAAGGTCGTCAAACTCAGCTGCACTTTGTCTTATCCAGTTTTAGCCGCAGAGATAGTCAATACTTTAGCAGAGGAATTTATCACTTTTTCCATAGAAAAAAGATACGAAACAACTCAGCAGGCTTCAGATTTCCTGAGCGAGCAGATTGCAAATTTACGAAGAGATTTGGCCGCCAAGGAGCGTGAAATCCAGGGATACGGAAAAGAGAAAGAACTTTTCTATTTGAGCGATTCGGAGAGCATAGCGATCAGCAAGTTTGCAGATTTAAACGACGCCTACACTCAAGCTCAGATCGACCGCATCAAGAAAGAAGCGGTTTACCGGGAGCTGCGGAATTTAAACGTGGATTCCCTTCCTCCCTTTGTGAATAATCCTCTGATACAACAGCTTAAAACAGAGTACACGAAGATGAAGAACGAGTTTGAGGAGCAAAGTAAATTTTTCAAATCTGGCTATCCTAAGATGATTCAACTCGAGGCAAAATTGGATAGCATGAGAGATGAACTCAAGAGCGAGATTAGAAAGGCTGTTGACGCAGCTGAATCAGAATACCAGTCCGCTTTAAAAAACGAATCTTCTATTGAGAACCTGTTGGACAAACAAAAAGACAATGTTGTGAAAATGGATTCTAACACCATCTATTACAACAGCTTAAAGATTGAGGTGGAGAATAAGCGCAAGCTCCTCAATTCTCTTGTTGAGAGGCAGAATGAAACTCTGGTTTCAGCAAGATTGGAAGGCCTCAAAACGAGTTATGTCAGCATTATCGACAGAGCTAAGATTCCCGAAAAACCTGTCTCTCCGAAAAGGAAGCTGAATCTCATAATAGCATTCCTCATCGGGATTTTCGGAGGAACATTCCTCTGTTTTATCGTTGAAAATTTGGATAACACAATCAAAGGGCCTGAGGATATTGAGAGATTAGCTCATCTTCCTTCCCTGGGAGTGATTCCCTTTTTTTCCCCTAAAGCGAAGAAGAAAAAAACGAGGTATGGGTATTACTCTAGCTCCGAATATTCTCATGAAAAAGAAAATTCAGGAAGGAAAGAAACGGCTTCAGATACAGATAAGATTGAACTTGTCAATTACATGCATCCGAAGTTTACAGTCTCTGAGGATTACAGGACCGTAAGAACATCAATTTTGCTCTCCTATGCAGAAAGACCTCCCAAAATAATCGTTTTTTCCAGTGCTTTGCCGCAGGAAGGAAAAACGGCGACTGTGGCCAATACGGCTGTGAGCTTTTCTCAGCTACAGAAAAAAGTTCTGGTTGTGGATGCAGATTTAAGAAAGCCCAGGCTCCATCAGGTATTCAAGGTAAAGAATACGGGAGGTTTAACACGGTTTTTGACTGGAAAAGTGCCGCTCGAAGATATTGTTCACAGGACATCCATCGAAAATGTCTGGCTGATCACCACTGGACCCATCCCCCCTAATCCCTCCGAGCTTCTGAACTCAAATAAAATGAAAACGATGATAGAAGATCTGAAAGAAAATTATGATTTTATATTGATTGATACACCTCCTATCCTGGCTGTTGTGGATTCTCTGATAATCAGCTCCCTTTCAGACGGTGTGGTTTTGATTGTCCAGCCTGAAAAAACGGGGCGCGAGCCTTTTTTAAAAGCGGTCGAAGAGCTGAAACAGGCCAATGCGAAGATTATAGGGGTGCTGCATAATCAGGCTAAATTGAAGAGTCATTACTATTATAATTACAGATATATTTATCGGAACTACTACGGGGATACAACAGAAGACAGGCACAGATAACAGCTTGGCGCATTAAAATCTAAGTGTTTATTTCATCTGGATATTAAGCTTATATTAAGGATCTTAATGATCCTTATCGATGTTCTCCATGAGCACATACGCATTCATCATAAAGCTGCAGGAAGGACAATGAAGAAGAAGACCAAGAGAATCAGGAACAGGGAATCCAAAAAGGAAGGTAAGTTTCTGCCCAAGCGAGATGATCTGTGCAAAAAGATTATCGAGTATGGGATTTTAGGGCTGCTTGTCTTTTCTCCGCTCCCAGCAGCATCAGTGCATGAGTGGTCAATACTGGTGCTCCAATCGACAGTTCTGGTGATGATGGCCGCTTATGTCCTGATGAGGGAGAAACCGGAAAATAACAGGCTACTTCTTCATTCATTGAAATGGCCCCGATACTTGTTTTATGGCTTTTTTGCTTTTTTCCTGATCCAGATCTTACCTCTGCCCAAATTTCTAGTGGGATTCCTTTCTCCCAGCACCTATTCTTTTCAGAAGCTTTTCTCAACCAATTTTTCAAATATTAAGTTCATGAGCATCTCTTTAATCCCTTCTCACACCTTAAAGGAAGGACTTGAACTCCTCGCCTATTTTCTTCTGGGTTTCCTTATTATCAAGACTGTAACGCAGCAAAAACAGATAAAGAGAATATTTTATACTCTGGTTGCAGTGGGAATTTTTGAGGCGCTTTATGGATTCTACGAACTTTTCAATAAGAACCCTCGAATTCTGTTCTATAAAAAAATCTACGGATTGGATTCTGTAACCGGGACTTTTGTCAATCGAAACCACTTTTCCGGATATCTCGAGATGATCATCCCCTTAACCATTGGATTGGTATTAGCCCATATTGACTTCTTTTCATTAGCTGACCTGAAATGGAGGGAAAGAGTCCTTAGTCTCTCGAAGAAAAGATTCTATACCAGCCTGCTTCTCTCCTTTGGCATCATAATTATGTCTCTGGCCATCATCTTTTCCAAATCCCGTTCAGGCGTTTTTCTTCTGGTCTTTACATTTATCCTGTTTTCTGGTTCGAATGTCATTCATCTGGGCAGGGAAAGACATCATCGAAAAAGGGCAAAAACTTTCTTTAAAGTTCTATTCTCGATAGTCATTCTTTTTGCTCTTTACACCGGAATAGATGCCGTTGTGGAGAGATTCGCGCTGGATAAAGTCTTACATGAAAACAGACCGCTTTATTGGAGCAACACCACCCAGATTGTCGGAAATTATCCATTTTTTGGTTCGGGTCTCGGCACTTTTGCCTCTGTATATCCCGCTTATGAGAAGGCCTTGACTTCCGCCCACCTCTCCCATGCCCATAATGATTTCCTGGAGTACCTTTCAGAACTCGGGACAGTAGGGCTGCTTTTTCTTCTGGGAGGTATTCTTTTTATGCTGATCAATTCTGTTCTCATCTGGCGACTGAGGAGGCGCCCTGAAGTCAGAGGACTCGCTCTGGGGGGAATTATCGCCGTGATTTGTATCCTTATTCACAGTATTACCGATTTTAACCTGCACATTCCGGCAAATATGCTGCTGTTCACAGTTGTCCTGGCCGTTACTCTAGTGACCGCATTCTATAAGAGAAGCGATGCAATCCAGGTGGACGAGCCGATAAAAGCAAGGACTTCGCTCAGGAGTATGAGCCACCTTAAAAAAGCGCTAGTCCTGGCCGGCGTTACTGCTATTTTCATCATTGATCTCGCTATTTATTGGAATCAGCATTTATGGTATCGGCAACAGAGAACAGAAGAAGTTGATAAAAAAATCAGAATTCTTGAAAAAGCAAACACATTTTATTCTCTCAATGATCTCGTCTACTACGAATTAGGCAAGGCCTATTTTGATCAGGGAATCCAGACCCTTGAGGAAGACTATGGAGTCGGTACCTACTATCTCCAAAAATCCACTCAGAATTTCGAGCATTCCTTAAGACTCAATCCGACTTCCCGATTCTGTCATTTTTATTATGCGCAATCACTTTTCTATATGAGTTATCTTGATCCTTCCCTCAATGAAAACTTTTATGAAATGTACAAGAAAGCCGCGCTTCTTGCCGGCCATAACAGCCAAATTTTTTATGAAGTTGGAAAAGTATTTCTATCTCAATGGCCAAAACTCAGTGAGGAGAACAAGAAATTCACCATAGACACTTTGAAAAAAATAATAAGCGGAGCAGATAGAACAAAACTTCGGACTATCATGAATATCTGGGAAATGAGTATAAAGGATTACCAAATCATGCAGGAAATCCTGCCTGAAGACACACAGATTTACCGAATGTATGCCGAATTTCTGGGTGAGAAGTCGCTCTCTCTGGAGGAGAGACAAAAAGCTCTGGCTAAAGCCGAATATTTGGAATTCGAGAAAGCAAAAAGTGATTATAAATCAGGAGAGAACGAGCTGATGTATTTACGGGTGAGGAAAGCATCCAAATATTTCAGATCCTGTTTAAACAGGCTCGAAAAAATCAATTTTTTCCAAAGCTTAACCGCGAGCAAACCAATCCAGCCCTCAGAATTCAATCAGTTGAAAAAGCAGGCCTGTTTGAAACTGGCAAAGTGTCATCTTAATGAAGGAGGAGAATTGAATGATGTCGAGGCCGTCTTACGTACATATCTTGAATTGGAAGAAAGCACAGCCAGTGTAGGAGAGCTTGAATCTTACCTCAGACGTTTAACATTAATAGGAACAAAATTAGAAGATAGCCTTGACAATCTGGAACGCCTATCCTTCCATATTCTTCTCTTTTTCAACCAGAGTCGATACGGAGACATCATCAATGTGGGAAATCTCCTTCAGAAAAGTTACATCATAGTTCCTGAAGCCATGAAAGATGACTATCTGGAAGTTCTTCAAGTCGTCGGTGATTCCTATCAAAAACTCGATGCTTTATATGATGCCGCCCATTTTTACAATACAGCTCTAGATGTCAATCCAGAGAATCTCAATGCCCTTCTGAATCTCCGTCTGTGTTATGAGCGGATGAACAAAGAGGAAGAGATACAAAATATAAATGACCGGATCGAGAATCTTCTGACTCCGAGACAGATAGGGCTGAATAATTATCTCATCAATAAGGGGCGAAGGTTCTCACAACGGATGAATCTTGATGACAGAAAAATAACATTAAGATTACATTTCAAAAACACAAGCGAAGAGGTCATTCCTTTGATAGCAGTATTTTTCAACGGGAGAGTGGTCTGGGAAGATTATCTGGTGAATGAAACAATCTCGATTCCATTGGAACCGAAGATAGGGGAAAATCTAATCATGGTTTCCCCAGTGAACAGCTCAATACATATCAGTGACATAAAGTTTGAGACGGAATGATAAGAAGAGCAGAAAAGTGAAGTGGTCGGAGAGCTCAAGACAAAGAGAAAACGAAGAAGAGTCAGGCTATTGAAATGCTCAATGAGGTAAAATTTTAAAAAATATGCGCGGTTACATGAAAAAAAGAAGTTTTTTCTTGACAATCTATTTTGAGACTCATATCATTAACGAGGTTTTTGAGGGAGGGGGAAATGATAAGACTGGTAAGGTCAAAATTTCTAGCGATTACGATTATTTTATCTTCTATCCTTTTTTATAGCCCGCACTCTTTGGTGGGTCAGAGTCCAAGAACCGGAAATCTCATAGGATATATCTATGACGAAGATGGCACGACTCCTGTTGAGAGTGCAGTTATTATCATCAGGAATATTTCAGACGATTCTATTCAAGAAAGTAATGAATCCAATAAGCTTGGAGCCGTTAAAATCGAGCACATCGAAGAAGGGTTGTACGTCCTGGGGATCTGGACAAAAGATGGCGGTTATAACATCAAGAATATCGTCGGGATTAAAGCCAATGAAACAGTAGAAATTTCTTTTGCTCTCGAAGCATCGACTCAGGAAAAAACTGCTCAAAAAAAAGAGGCTGAAAAAAAAGATGCAAAACATCCCCGAGGAAAATGGTACTATCCAGAAGTCATGGGCGAATGCGATGAAGGGTATCGGTGGAATCCAAAGACATTGAGATGTGAATGGGCAAAAAAGGGCATTGGAGATTTCTTCGGATCACCTCAGGGTATCGCCAC
>Ga0209427_10004342_pt1 | contig 16386 bp, 13 predicted proteins | sample DeeMarSWOR136_30_FD_187465 | JGI IMG/M metagenome (GOLD analysis project Ga0209427, IMG submission 187465) | Marine sediment microbial communities from White Oak River estuary, North Carolina - WOR-1-36_30 (SPAdes) (version 2) | ecosystem: Environmental > Aquatic > Marine > Intertidal zone >...
AGAGACGTACAGAACAGACTCAGTAGGCCGTACGGACGAGAAACCTCCAGAGGCTTGCCGTCGGGCTGTCAGCAGAAATCCTCACCTGTGAGACGAAGATGAGATTGAAGAGGGAGCTCGGAGTCATCGATGTCTTCTGCATCGCGGCGGGTGCGATGATAAGTTCTGGGCTTTTCATATTGCCAGGACTGGCGTACTCGAAGGCTGGTCCTGCCATGGTATATGCCTATCTTCTCGCGGGTCTTCTTGTGATACCAAGCATGCTCGCCAAGGCTGAACTCGCCACAGCCATGCCTAAAGCAGGAGGAACCTACTTCTTTCTGGAACGCAGCATGGGAGCCGCCGTTGGTACTCTCGGAGGTATTGCTGCCTGGTTTTCACTCAGTTTCAAGAGCGCGTTTGCACTCCTCGGAATAGGCATATTCGCGGTACTGCTCAGTAGGAGTCTTACGGAAACGCATGTGAAGTTGATCGCAGTGGGCTGTTGCCTGTTCTTCATGTACATCAATTTGGTTGGTGTCAAACACACCGGAAGAACCCAGGCATTCATAGTACTCGCACTCACCGGCATACTCGTTTTCTATATCCTGGGCGGTTCACTCTTCGTGCGGTCCCCAAGATACATTCCTTTTATGCCTTTTGGAATCGGGTCAGTTTCTGCAACAGCAGGGCTCGTCTTCATATCGTATGGAGGACTCACAAAGGTCGCAAGCGTGGCAGGAGAGGTGAAGGATCCGGGGCGCAACATCCCCAGGGGGATGTTCCTCGCATTCGCTGTGGTAATGCTGCTTTATACCCTCGTATGCTTCATTACGGTGGGTTTGGTCGATTCAGCAGAACTTGCTGCGACTCTCACTCCCCTCTGTCTCGGGGCTGGCTCGTTTGCGGGGGGATTTGGAATAGCCATAATGGCGATCGCGGGACTTCTTGCTTTTGTCTCGACTGCAAACGCCGGAATTCTATCGGCCTCGCGCGGTCCAATGGCGATGAGCCGAGACCAGCTCCTGCCCAGATTCTTCGGCAACATAGGAGGTCAATCGAAGACGCCATATAATTCGATTATCATCACAAGTCTATTCATGATCGCGGTCATTCTCTTTCTCGATCTCGAAAGCCTTGTGAAGACTGCATCCACCCTCAAAATCCTCCTATTCATGGGGGTGAATCTGTCGCTCATTGTCATGAGAGAGAGCAAAATCCACAACTACCAGCCAAAATATCGTGCACCTCTCTATCCGTGGCTGCAGATTCTGGGCATCATCGGCTACGGGTTTCTCATTCTCAAGATTGGCGCCAAGCCACTTCTGATCACGGGGAGCTTTTTCGTTGCCGGGTTTCTCTGGTACCTTATATATGGGAGGAGCAGAGTGGAGAGAGAATTCGCTCTCATACACGTCATCGAGCGCATTACCGCCAAGGAGTTGACCAGTTATTCATTGGAAACAGAACTGAAAGGTATTCTGAGAGAACGAGATGAGATAATCGAAGATCGTTTTGATCGCGTCATAAAAGAGAGCGCAGTAGTGGATATAGAAGAATCTTTAGATATGAATGGGCTCTTCAGGAAAGCAGCAGTCTTTCTCTCCCCACAACTGGGGATCGAGCAGGAGAAATTGCTTCAACTGTTTGTGGAGAGAGAGAAGGATTCGAGCACCGTCATCAGACCGGGGTTTGCCATCCCGCATATCGTCGTTGAAGGGGAACACAAATTCAAAATCCTGCTGGCACGATGTAAGGGCGGCGTCGTCTTTTCGAACGAGTTGCCCAAGGTCCACGTTGTCTTTCTCCTCGCCGTCTCAAGGGATGAACGCAATTTCTACCTGAGGGCCCTGTCCGCAATTGCTCAAATCGCCCAGGAAAGTGGCTTTGACGAGAAATGGCTCAATGCACGGAGGTCGGAGGAACTGAGAGACGTCGTCTTATTGGGCAAGAGAAGTCGATACACATCGACATAAATCTAAGTAGGAGAATGAAATCGTACGAGTGCCCGAGTAAAGGACTCTCCACACATCGATGAGTGGTGGAGGCGCGGGCGATGAACGACGGAAAAGTGGGACTGAAGGTTCCGGATTCGTCGAACGTGTTGAGTTGACATTTTTCACACCGTTTTTAAAGATTGGCTGTAGGAAAGGTGAAGATGCCTGAAGTGAAAGAGTCTACGTACCAGCCAGTACGTGCTTCTCGCGGGGTTCGAGTTGTGTGCAAAGGATGGCATCAGGAAGCGGCGTTGAGAATGCTTCAGAATAACCTCGACCCAGAGGTCGCTGAGCATCCAGAAGAGCTCATCGTATACGGTGGTACTGGAAAAGCTGCGAGGAACTGGGAGGCTTACCATCAGATAGTGAAGACACTCAGGGACCTTGAGAGCGATGAGACGCTTCTCATCCAATCGGGAAAACCGGTGGGAATTTTCAGGACGTTCTCCGATGCTCCGAGAGTGCTTATTGCCAATTCTCTCCTCGTACCTGCATGGGCTAACTGGGACTATTTCAGGAAACTGGAGGCTCTTGGCCTCATAATGTTTGGACAGATGACCGCAGGAAGCTGGATTTACATTGGCACCCAAGGCATTATTCAGGGGACTTATGAGACTTTCGCGGAATGCGCAAAGAGGCATTTTGGCGGGAATCTGAACGGGAAGTGGGTTCTAACTGCAGGAATGGGTGGAATGAGCGGCGCTCAGCCCCTCGCGATTACGATGAACGGTGGAGTCTGCCTCGATGTTGAGGTCGAACCGAAGAAGATTGAGAAGAGGGTGCGCCAGGGGTTTTGTGACATCATGGTAGAGAGACTTGACGCGGCACTGGAGCTTGTGGACGAGGCGGTGAGGCGGGGAACCCCGAAATCAGTTGGTCTTGTGGGAAACGCTTCGGACATCCATCCCCAATTGGTCAGAATGGAAAGAATACCTGACGTGCTCACGGACCAGACTTCCGCGCACGATGAGTTGAATGGATATGTTCCTGGCGGTATGAGCCTGAGTGAAGCCTTGGAGCTGAGAGAATCTGATCCCGAGCGTTACATCAGTCTCTCTTATGAGTCGATGGCGAGGCAGATGGAGGCGATGCTTGAGATGCAGAAGCGGGGGGCCGTGGCCTTCGACTACGGTAACAACATAAGAGGACAGGCAAAAAAGGCTGGGGTGGAGGATGCATTCAAAATTCCAGGATTCGTGATTGAATATATCAGGCCGCTCTTCTGTCGGGGTAAAGGACCTTTCAGATGGGTAGCTCTCTCTGGTAACCCAGAAGACATCCATAAGACAGACAATCTGTGTCTTGAACTCTTTCCAGAAGACGAATCCTTGAGACGATGGATTGAACTGGCTCGAGAGAAAGTGCCTTTCCAGGGACTGCCTGCACGAATATGTTGGCTGGGCTATGGGGAGCGGGATAGATTCGGCAGAGCGATCAACCGACTGGTTGGAAGGGGAGAAATCTCCGCCCCTGTGGTGATCGGAAGAGACCACCTCGACACTGGTTCCGTAGCTTCGCCCAATCGCGAGACCGAAGGAATGCAGGACGGTTCAGATGCGATTGCAGACTGGCCGATACTGAATGCCCTGCTGAACGCAGTCTCAGGTGCTTCCTGGGTATCTGTGCATCATGGAGGAGGCGTCGGCATTGGGCTCTCCATCCACGCAGGGCAAGTGGTTGTTGCTGATGGGACAGATGAAATGGATGGCCGAATAGAGCGAGTTCTCACGAATGATCCAGGAATAGGGATAGCCCGACACGTTGATGCTGGCTATCCTGAGGCGAGGAGAGTAGCCAGAAGCAAGGGCATTAAGATCCCTATGGACTAACATTCTTCTGAGGTGGCAGTGGAAGTAGTAGAATTGATCCCCACACATGAGATAGAAGGAAAAGTCTCCGAACTCGCGGCCAGGATATCCCAGGATTACTGCTCCGAGGAGCTCGTACTGGTAGGCGTGCTAAAGGGTGCTTTCGTCTTTCTTGCAGATTTGATGCGAAAACTGACCATTCCGTGTGAATGTAGTCTGATAGGAGTATCCAGCTACGAAAACGGGAGTATGAGCTCAAACAGAATCAGGCTGACCTACAATCTTACCTCGCCTCTGGAAGGGAAGTCGGTCCTGATCGTTGAGGACATAGTTGACACAGGGTTGACGCTCAACTTCGTGAAGCGAAGGCTTTCGCTAAGGCATCCCAAGGAGATCAAGGTGTGTGCACTTCTTGATAAGCCCGAACGTAGAAAGGCTGACGTTGACATTGATTACCTCGGGTTCACGATCCCTGATAAATTCGTTGTAGGATATGGACTTGATTACGGGGAGAAGTATAGGCATCTGCCTTACATAGGGTACGTAGAGGGGCTGTGAGCCCCATGGGGGGGATATGGAGTTGTCAGAGAATACGATGGTGGTGCTTGAGAAAAGGTATCTAAAAAAGAATACGAATGGCCAGGTAACGGAAACTCCTGAGCAACTGTTCAGGAGAGTTGCAGAGAATATCGCGAAAGCAGACGGTCTCTACGGAGCCTCGAAGAGCGAGGTGAAGAAAACGGAGAAGGAATTCAACGCACTCATGGAGAATCTTGAGTTCATTCCTAACTCCCCGACGCTTATGAACGCGGGAACGGAACTGCAGCAGCTGGCTGCATGTTTTGTCTTGCCTATTGAAGACTCAATCAATTCAATATACGAGAGCATAAAGTATACTGCTATGATCCACAAATCTGGAGGCGGAACGGGTTTCTCTTTCAGCAAAATAAGACCGAAGGGAAGCCCAGTCGGTTCCACGGGGGGCGTAGCGTCAGGACCCGTCTCGTTCATAAAGGTTTTCAATGCGTCCACAGAGGCGATTAAGCAGGGAGGGAGGCGGAGAGGCGCGAATATGGGAATCCTGAGGATAGATCATCCCGATATCAAAGATTTCATCACTGCGAAAGCGAGGGAACAGGAGTTGAACAACTTCAATCTCTCCGTGGCCATCACCAACCGATTCATGGATGCCCTGAAGGATGATGGAGACTACGAGCTTGTGGACCCATACACCAATGAGGTAACTACGAAACTGTCAGCACGAGAGGTCATGGATACAATAGTCGAGATGGCATGGAAAACAGGAGAGCCGGGCATTATCTTCATCGACCGTATCAATGAGGCCAATCCCACTCCAAAACTCGGTACCATCGAGAGCACCAACCCCTGCGGTGAGCAGCCGCTGCTTCCATGGGAATCCTGCAACTTGGGATCGATAAATCTCTCGAAGCTGGTTAAAGACAGTCGCATCGACTATGATAATCTGGCGAGAGTCACGAGGAGCGCAGTGCACTTTCTCGACAACGTGATAGATGTGAACAGATATCCCATTCCGCACATAGAAGAGATGACAAAGGGGAACAGGAAGATTGGGTTAGGAGTGATGGGATTTGCCGACCTTTTGATCAAGCTTGGGATTCCCTACGATTCCGAAGAGGCACTGAGAGTCGCTGACGATGTCATGGGATTCGTCTACAGAGAGGCGAAGAAGGCCTCAAAGGCTCTGGCAAAGACTCGGGGTGTCTTCCCCAACTATCCCAAGAGCATATACTCTAAGAGAGGCGAAAGACTCCGTAATGCTACCCTGACCACAATTGCTCCCACAGGTTCTCTTTCCATCATCGCGAATTCCTCAAGCGGGATAGAGCCAATCTTCGCTGTCGCCTACAGACGCAGGATATCGCTCGGTGAATTCAACGAAGTGCACTCCTTGTTTAAGGCAATTGCTCAAAGGGAGGGGTTTTACTCAGAAAAGCTCATCGAGAAAATTGCTCGAGAGGGGTCCATTCAGGGAATGAAGGAGATACCTGATGGCGTGAAGGCCCTTTTCAGGACAGCGCATGATATTGAACCAGAGTGGCATATCCGCATGCAATCCGTATTTCAAAAATGGGTTGAGAACGCCGTCTCGAAAACTGTCAATTTCAAACATTCCGCTACGAGAGAGGATATACGAAGGGCATATATGCTTGCGTATGAGCTGGGCTGTAAGGGAGTCACAGTGTACAGGGATCGCAGCAGAGAAGAACAGGTACTGGCGAAGGGAGAGCCGAAAAAACTGAAGGTGAGACCAAGGCCGAAGGTTACGAAAGGTATGACTTTGCAGATGACCACTGGATGCGGAGATCTCTACGTGACAGTGAATGAGGATCAGCAAGGGGAACCGTTCGAAGTCTTTGCCCAGCTTGGAAAAGGTGGAGGATGTGCAGCTTCTCAAACAGAGGCCATTGGGAGGTTGACCTCTCTTGCGTTACGGACTGGGATTAAGATCGAGCACGTAGTGAAGCAACTGAAGAGCATAACGTGTGACAGACCCTTCGGAGTGGGTAAGAACCGAGTATACTCGTGCGCCGATGCTGTGGCGAAAGCCTTGGGGACCTATCTGGAGATGAATGGTGGCGGGATGGGTTCAGGAAGTGAAAACAAGATTGTGGGGGCATGCCCGGATTGTGGCGCCTCCGGTTCGCTGGAACACGAAGGAGGGTGCCTGGTCTGTAGGTCGTGTGGTTACACAGAGTGCAGTTAGAATCAAACCGGTCTTCTCATTTTCAGCCAGGTTGAACATGTGAAACGTCGGTTCCCTTAGGATAGATATGTGGAACTGATGGTTGTGCTCCCATAGCAGACGGATGGGTGAATAGTAATGAAAGACTGATATTTTTATTCATCCAATTCCGTTGGAGGATGGCTGTCTATTAAGGAACCTTCTTAACGCAACCAGACCAACCAGGTCAACCAATAGGCCGCCCCCACGCCAGCTAATGTGAAAGGAAGTCCTATCTTTGCGAAGTCCCAAAAACTGCAGCGATAACCATTCTTCTTGAGTAATCCAACGCCAACGATATTTGCCGCTGCACCGATGGGAGTGATGTTTCCACCTATACATGCGCCAATTAGTATCCCGAAGAGGAGGACGTAAGAAGTGATTCCGAGTGAAGAGGCGAGGGTTTGCCCTACGGGAATCATTGCCGTGACATACGGAACGTTGTCGACAAATGCTGACACAAAGACGGACAACCATACGAGAATTGAATAGATGTTAAAGGGGTTGCTCGCGCCTATTTCCATAACTTTCTCAGCGATAAATGCTATACATCCGGAACTTTCCAGTCCACCTACCAGTACGAATATTCCTGCGAGCAGTGCCGACGTATCCCAGTCGAATTCCTTGAGCACAGATGTCGCTTTCGTTCTGCTGTGCGAAGCCTGCCACCCCAGCCCGATGAGGCCGAAAGCCATGCAGATTACACCGGCGAGAGAAGAAAACTCTGTTTTGACGAAAGAAGACAAGGCCAATCCTACCACCATCGATATTAGAATTGCCGTGGGGAACCAGGTCTCTACTGGTCTCTTTTCAATTGGAACGGTCGCCTGACGGTATCTTCTGAAAAAGACCCACAGGACCAAAAACGAGGCTATAGCGCCCAATTCTATGGAGAAGAAGATACTGGGCCTCCCCTCAAGAAAGAAGAAATCGTTGAAGTTGAGACCAGTGAATCCGGCCAGAATCATACTCGGTGGATCCCCGATCAATGTGGCTGCCCCCTGAAGGTTTGAGCAGACTGCGATGCCGATTACGAAGGGAACAGGTGATGTCCTCAGTTTTCTGGCTATCTCAAGCGCGATGGGAGCTACTATCAGGACTGTAGCCACATTCTCCACAAAAGCCGATATTGCGCTCGAGAGAATGCAGACGAAAAGTGCTGCCAGACCCACATTTTTCGACCGATTCACAAGACCATCTGCGAGAAATGCTGGCACTCTGGAATAGATGAATAGTTCTGTGACTATGAGAGTTCCAGCGAATATCCCCATGACATTCCAGTTTATGAGGGCTGGGACTGACGCGATGGGAATGACATCAAGCGCGAGATAGAGGAGTACGCCGACCCAGACGGCGAGCGCTCTATACCGGGTTGAGGACACAAGGAATCCGTATACGGCAAGGAAGATTACGGCGGCAATGAGCCTCTCATTCACCATGTATTAGCTTGCATAAAGGAACCTAACTGTCAAGTTTCTCGGAATCGGGCCTAAGTCCGGTCATACCGTAGAAAAAGAACGGGATCGACATAGAAGTCTTCTGGGTGAATTGCATTCTTTCTTCTTCCAGGGAAGTGACGAAGGCGCTTGCCAGTTTTGCCATTACCTACAACTCGATCCCGATGTGTCTGAGTCGAGCCCTCAATTTTTCTTACACTGCTTGACATTGAGCATCTCCAGATATATCATCTATGCTTGAAATGTCCGCCGTTGTCGCAATAGTAGGCAAGCCGAATGTGGGCAAGTCCACTCTATTCAACCGGATTGTCGGACGACGAATTGCGGTGACCTCTCCGATGCCGGGTGTCACGAGAGATAGGAATTACGCCACCAGTGACTGGAACGGCATCCATTTCATTCTCGTGGACACAGGAGGGTTCGTTCCTTATTCCGATGAACCGATATTGATGGGAGTGAAACGGCAGGTGGAACTGGCAATTCTTGAAGCTGACGTGATCGTCTTTGTGGTAGCCTACGGATCAGTCAGTGGAATGGACTATGAAATAGCGGAATCTCTGAGAAAGGCCAATAAATCGATAGTGTTGGCGGTGAACAAAGTCGACGACCAGAAGAGAGAGCTTCTCTCTTCTGAATTCCATTCACTCGGTTTTGCTGACCTCGTTCCGATTTCAGCGTTGCACGGCAGAGGCACAGGAGATCTTCTTGATGAGGTTGTGTCCAAGTTCGCCCTCTCGTTGGAGCCTGAAACGGAAGAACGGCTGAAGCTGGCGGTGATAGGAAGACCCAATGTGGGGAAATCTTCTCTCATAAATCGACTGTTAGGAGAAGAGAGAGTATTAGTGGATGCAGCACCTGGGACCACAAGAGACTCGATCGACACGGAAATAGAGTACGATGGAAGAAAGATGACCCTCATAGATACGGCCGGACTCAGAAGGAAGGCAAAGATCAAAGGGAGTGTCGAGTACTACACCGTATTGAGAAGCATACGAAGCGTCGAGAGATGCGATGTGGCGATCATAATGGTTGACGGACAGGAGGGAACCGCAAGGCAGGATAAGCGGATAATCTCTCTTCCTCTCGATTTCGGGAAGGGAATTGTGATCGTGGTGAATAAGATGGATCTCGCTGCCGATAGAGAAGCTGTCCTTGAGAGAGTGAAAGACGACTTGGATTTCCTCGACTACTACCCGCTCGTTCCAACGTCCTGTACTCGAGGAGAAGGGATATTCAATGTCCTGAAACTAGCCACTCGTGTGAGTGATACTAGGATGCGGAGAATTGGGGAGAGTGAACTGAAGTCATTTTTAGAGTCTCTATTGGAACACTATCCTCCTCCTCCGAAGGGCAAGAGGAGGTTGATCGTGCACAAAATCGTCCAGGTTCGGGTCAGACCTCCCACCTTCATTCTCGAGGTAAATAAGGAAGAACTTGTGACTGAGAACTACCTGCGATATATAAGGAATTCCCTTAAGAAGCAATTCGAACTCGTGGGAACGCCGGTGAGACTTCGGATCACAGAGAAGAGAATCAAGGCCATGAAATGAAGGCCATCGGAAGAAAAGTGGTTCAACCAAGAAGGAGGTGCTCGTGAATGTGGTTGAAAGAATAGTTAAGGTCTTCTACTCCCCAAGGGAAGTCTTCGCCTATCTCGGTGAGAAGCCTGACTGGCTGGTGCCGCTCATCATACTGATGGTCGTTTCAGTTCTCGCAGTCTTTCTCACGTACTCCCCGATAATAAAGGTCGAGCAGATGAGAAGGTTTGAAGACTCCTCTCGTTTCACCCAAGAGCAGATAGAGGAAATGAAAAAAGGCTTTGAGGGGAACCGTGGTTTGATAATAGCCCTGGCGGGTACAGTGGTCGTAGCTCCGATTGCGCTTCTCATGGTCTCGGCCATTCTCTTCGGTGTATTCAGTCTGATTGGAGGAGAAGGGAAGTACAAGAAGGTGCTCTCTGTATACAGCTATTCCAGTCTCATCGCGGTATTGAGTATCGTGATAAAAACCCCACTCCAGCTTGCGAAAGGCTCGTCACAGGTATATACGAGTGCAGCTCTTGCAGTTCCGGGTCTTTCACCCCAGTCCACTCTCTTCAGAATCCTCAACAGTTTTGACATATTTACCCTCTGGCAACTCTGGGCTGTAATCCTCGGACTTGCCACGATCTACGGTTTCACCACGAAGAAATCTGCCATGGGAGTTCTGTCGATCTGGGCAATATGGGTTGTCCTCAAAGTTGGACTTGGTGCTGTTTTCGCGAGGATGAGCTGAGATGTGGTTTGCAGCAGCACTGCTCGTTGTGACGAATCTGGTGGGGATTCAATCCCTCAGCCGCGAGGAATGTGTCGAGATCGCTCTCGAACACAATCTTGTTCTTAACCGGTTGAAAGAAGAGGTGAGAGCAGCTAGAGCCGAGTACAGGAGCTCCTGGTCGAATTTCCTTCCAAGCGTGACCCTTTCTGCAGGCTACTCACGATACAGATCAGAGAATCCCTGGCCTGGCGGGTATTATACGTATGAGGACACCTCCTACAGTGCGCGTGTGTACGTGACCCAGACTCTCTTCGACTCCGACCGGTTCACACTTGCGGGCCGGCTGGGAGCCCAGAGAGAGGTTCTTGAGATGGAATATGAGAGAGAGAAGCTGAGTGTCTCGTTTAATGCGAAAAGGGACTATTATGCACTTCTGAAAGCAGAGAAGCTTTATGAGGTATCTCAAACGAGAATGAGAGAGAGCGAGACGAATTTAGAGAAGACCGAGCAGCTGTACGCGCTTGGATCTGCCTCTCGAGCAGGCCTCCTCAAGGCAAAGGTCAATCTTCTGGAAAGTAGACTTGAACTGACGAAGGCGGAGAAGAATGTGGAGATTGCAAAATCTGGTCTACTCATTACTCTCGGTATGGCTCTCTCCGAGGATATCGTGGTGAAAGAGGATTCCACGATTGACCTGGAGGAGGTGCCGTCCTTTGAATCAGTGCTTGAACTGGCCCATCTTCGCAGTCCTGAGCTGAGGAGAGCTGAGGCGAGTTTGAGACTGACGAAAACGGATCTTTACGCCTCCTATGGAAGCTATCTTCCAAAACTCTCCCTGAGCGCGAGCTACGGATATGAGGGTAGTCGTCTCATTCCCATCACGGAATCCTGGGACACTGGAAGAAAGGACTGGCGGCTAGGATTCGATATTTCACTGCCTATCTTCACAGGGTTTCAGAGAATTCTCGCTACCAATAAGGCAAAAGCGGAGTTCCGGAGCGCAGAGTACTACCTGAAGATCGTAGAACGAAATCTTGCTCTGGAGCTGAAGAACTGTTATCTCGATATAGGGGAGTCGAGAGAAAGGCTGAGGCTCGCTGAAGAAACTCTTGAATTCGCTGAAGAAAGCTACGAAGCGGCAAAGGAGCGTTACGATCTGGGTGCAGCTCCAATTCTCGAACTCATCGATGCAGAATTGTCTCTTGTGAAGGCGGAGAGTGCCAGGATCGAGGCGCTGTACGATTATCGACTTGGAATCGAGCGACTGGAAACAATAGTGGGGAGGGAGGATTTATGAGGAGAAGGAAGCTCATCATAGCGATAGGAGTGCCGAGTCTCATAGCAGCCGTGGTCGTCGTAAATCTTGCTCGTTCACCGGCTGCGGTGAAGGCTGAAGTCTTCACTGTAGAAAAGGGGGAGATTCAATCGACGATTTCGGCGCCTGCAAGAATACGGCCTTATTTGGAGGTGAAGCTGAGTTCTGACATCATGGGAAAGATAATCAACCTCGAGGTGGAGGAGGGTGATGCAGTGAAGGCCGGTCAGATAGTGGCACTCATTGATTCCAAGGACCAGGAGGCGAGGGTGAGGAAGGCATCAAGTGCTGTCAATTCTGCGACTGCGAGTCTCATATTCAAGGAGTCAGCCTACTCAAGAAGTCAGGAGCTCTTCAACAAAGGCCTCATTTCAAATGAAGAATTCCAGGCGATAAAGACAGAGTACGAAATCGCGCACACTCAGGTTGAGCAAGCTCAGGCGAGCCTTGAAGAGGCCCGACAGGATCTCTTGAAAACTAAAATAGTCACTCCGATCTCCGGCACAGTCACCCAACTCAACGTGGAGGAAGGCGAAATCGCAGTCGTAGGAACGATGAATAATCCTGGCACAGTTCTTATGACGATATCCGACTTCCGCAGAGTAGTGGCGGTGTGTGAGGTGGACGAGTCGGATGTGGTCGATATTGAATTACACCAGGTTGCAGAAGTGAGCATCGATGCGTTCCCGGACACCACTTTCAAGGGCGAGGTGATAGAAATCTCATCAGCGGGGATCACGTACAGGCATGGTACTCCTGATGAAGTCACCAATTTCGAAGTGAAGATAGAGGTCATTGAGTCTGTGGAGCGCCTGAAACCTAATATGTCTGCCACCTGTAAGATTATTACTCAGCAGAAATCGGATGTTCTGAAAGTACCCATTCAGAGCGTGGTGGAAAAGGAGAAGAAGGAGGGAATCTTTGCAGTCAGGAATGGAATGGCAGAATGGATTGATGTCACAAGCGGGATATCGGATGAAAAATGGATGGAAATCGAGGAAGGTGTGAGTGAGGGGGACACGGTGGTGTCAGGAAGTTACAAAGTATTGAGCACACTGAAAACAGGTGACAGGGTCGAGGCGTCCAGTCTGTTCGAAGAAGAAGGAGAGGAAGAAGAGAGTGAGTCTGATTGAGTGCTCTGACGTGACGAAAGTCTACAGGGTTGGTGCAGTCGATATCCACGCGTTGAGAGGCGTATCGCTCGCTATAGAACAGGGTGAATATCTCAGTATTGTGGGTCCATCGGGATCGGGGAAATCGACGTTGATGCATATTCTGGGATGCCTTGACACTCCGACTTCTGGAGAATACACGTTGAAGGGCGTCAGAGTGAACACACTTTCGGATGAAGAACTCGCACGAATAAGAAACAGGGAGATAGGTTTTATCTTCCAGAGCTTCAATCTCTTACCTCGGGCAACAGTAATGCACAACACAGAACTTCCAATGATCTATTCTGGGGTATCGGCTCGAGAACGGAAGAGCAGGACTCTTCAGGTTCTTGAAAAGGTTGGGCTTAAAGATAGGACAGGCCATCTGCCGTCACAGCTCTCGGGAGGAGAGACGCAGAGAGCGGCGATCGCGAGGGCTGTTGTGACACGGCCGTCTCTCGTACTGGCTGACGAACCTACGGGCAATTTGGACAGCCGCACAGGCGAAGAAATACTTGAACTCTTCACCGATTTGCACAAGGACGGCAATACTCTTATCGTAGTCACCCACGAGAGATATGTGGCTGACAGAGCTGAGAGGATCATTTATCTTCACGATGGTCAAGTCGTGGAGCGGTATGGACATTAGAGAGAGCTTCTGGCTTGGGATTGATGCTTTGAAGACCCACAAGCTGCGGTCACTTCTGACCACTCTTGGAATAATCATAGGAATCACTGTATTCATCGGCATAGTCTCTCTCATTACTGGTCTTGACAGCAAGATAAAGGGGGAACTCTCAGCGATTGGCTCAGATGTCATATACATTCAGAAATTTCCCTGGGTACAGACTGGTGGCTCTTACTGGAAATATAGGGGCAGAAAAGACCTCACCCTTGAAGATGCGGATGCGATTGGCAGATTGTGTTCCGAGGTGAGAGAAGTGGGGTCCTCGGCATATCAGAGGGCTACAGCCAAGTACAAGGACAGAAAGATGGAGAATGTGCAGGTGGAAGGAACCGTGCCCATCTGGCAGGAGATATCGAGCCACTGGACTGAGAGGGGGAGATTTCTCACTGAAGGAGATCTGATACGTCGGAGACAGGTTTGCCTGATCGGGTACGATGTGGTCGAAGCCCTCTTCAAGAACGAAGATCCCTTGGAGAAGTGGATTAAGCTGGGAGGAGATAAATTCTTGGTGGTGGGAATCTTGGAGCAGAAGGGGCAAATATTTGGACAGAGCATGGACAACATCGTCTTGATTCCCATCGCGACGTTCCAGAAACTCTACGGGAAGAGAAGCTACTTGACAATAATGGCCCTGCCCAGGACTGACAAAGAGATAGCCATCGACCAGATACGCAGTGTGCTCAGAAGAAGAAGAGGCGTACCATGGGGGGACCCGGATGATTTCGCAGTAAACACCCAGGATTTGCTGATGGAGACGTACAACAAAGTCACCGGAGCCACCAAGGCAGTAATGGTCGGGATAACCATTCTGTCTCTCGGGATTGGAGGTATTGGCATCATGAACATAATGTTGGTCTCCGTCACCGAGAGGACGAGAGAAATAGGGATCAGAAAGGCGGTGGGAGCAAGAAGGAGCGATATACTTCAGCAGTTCCTTCTCGAAGCCGTCGTCATCGCAGGATTGGGGGGAATCATAGGAATTGCCATCGGTCTCAGTGCAGCAAAACTGATTTCACTGGCGGCCAACCTGCCGGCTGCGGTTCCCATATGGTTAATTCTTGTTGGAATAGGCGTTTCCTGTGGAGTGGGACTTTTCTTTGGCATATTCCCGAGTATGAAGGCTGCTCGCCTCGACCCCATAGAAGCGTTGAGATACGAGTAGCTGACTCGCCAAATCTCAGAACGGCAAATCTTAAGTGATGCAGGGGCTTCAGATTTGAACTGAAGGTCAGCCAGGAGTCATTGCCGATTCTGTGCGTTGATAAGTGCGAGGCATTCCTACATTCAGGATGTCACGCTTCCAGCTCCGGTTCTTCACGTTTCTTTCACTGTGAAGACGGTATCTCCGACCTCTACTCCGAGCTCCTGGGCCACCACCTCGCATTTCGCTTTCAGTAAGAAGAAGATCTCTCTTCCGTAAGTATCGAGGGTCTCGAAATTCGCATGTCCCTTGGCCACGACCAGATCCGCGTTATCCAGAAGACTGAGGAACTCTCGAGAGGATTTGCCCGGCAACACCCCAAGACAGTTGGAGCCGGTTGTCACAAGTCGTCCAAGCTCGTTGAGGCCTGAAGAAACGGCATCTTCAAGGGTTACATCATTCAGGACTGCTCCGCCTTTGACTCCGATCCAGAGCTCAAGTCCGGTGAGTTGTTCGAGTACAAGCTTGTCAAAGACCGACTCACCGGCGTTGTCGGCTATCCATAGGAGGGAGCGGGCGTGACGACGTTTCTCTTCAAACAGATGAATGTCATTCTTCTTGAGCTCTCTCCCCACCTCCAGGTCCATCTCCTTCATCAGTTCTATCTCCTTTTTCGTTCCGACGTCTATTAGGTTGGCAGAAGCAGCCAACTTCATGGCTGCCTCGACCGGATGCTGGTCGTTCTCAATCATCTGCTTGAAATGGGGATAGAGCATGAGAGCAGTTTTTGTGTGCTCGCGTTTCATCTCTCCAAATGGATCTGGATTCGCAAGACCTCGACTGACTGCGTCAATTGCCCTCATGGAAATCTCTGCTGGAGAGAGCTCGAGCGAAATGCCCTGGAGTGAATCCATCGCATGCTTCAGCATCTCAACCTGAATGTCAGAGCTGACGCCAGCGATCTTCATCGTCTTCAGAGCCTGATTGAGGGCACACACCACGCATTGGGGTTGCGATCTCAAGTCTTCAATTCCTTCTTCTTTGCAGCCGGGAAAAGTATGTTGTTGAGAATGAGTCTATAGCCCGGAGAGTTCTTGTGCAACTCAAGTCTCGTCGGCGGGTCGCCAATTCTGTGGGCGTAATCTTCGGGGTCATGGCCCCCCAGAAATGTGAAGAATCCTCTGCCCAATCTTCCATGAAGATACTTAACCTCGTCAGTACCCTGCACTTCGGCTAATACTACGCAGGTAGGCTTCACAGTCTCCTTGTGGTAGCCGCAGCACTGGCCCAGGAATTCATTGATCACCGCCACATGGTTCTGAGTCAACATCGTTGGAACAGGGTCGTATTTTGCGGAGAACTCGAAGAGCGTGAAGTACGTGTCACTACCTCTTCTGGTGCTCTCAAGGTAGGTATCTATGGTAGAGTGCTCGTATACCATGGGATCGACTTCTACTTCGAAATTGTGGAAGGCGAGTGTCTTTTCAAAACTGAGCTTGTTAGCGTACTCAGGGTCAGGGGGGTCCCCATCAAAAACTGATGGTACGATGTCGGTTCCCCGAGCGGCTAATGCGACGTCATAGGTATCTGTAGCTGAGCACATCGCAAAGAGGAAACCTCCATTCTGCACGTACTCTTTGATCTCCTCTGCGACCGTCAGTTTGAGCTGGGATACGGTTTCAAACTTCAGTCTACGCGCCATATCTTCACTCATTTGGACCTCTTCCCTGTACCAGTCAGCACTCCTGTAGCCAGCGTAGAATTTTCCGAACTGCCCGGTGAAATCTTCATGGTGGAGGTGGAGCCAGTCATACTTGTCCAGCTCACCGG
>Ga0209427_10004343_pt1 | contig 16384 bp, 12 predicted proteins | sample DeeMarSWOR136_30_FD_187465 | JGI IMG/M metagenome (GOLD analysis project Ga0209427, IMG submission 187465) | Marine sediment microbial communities from White Oak River estuary, North Carolina - WOR-1-36_30 (SPAdes) (version 2) | ecosystem: Environmental > Aquatic > Marine > Intertidal zone >...
AGACAGAGGGCGAGACGTTGCCTCGCCAGACAGAGGGCGAGACGTTGCCTCGCCAGACAGAGGGCGAGACGTTGCCTCGCCCACGAGGCGGGGAGGCTGCCGAGAACAGAGAGGAAGACCATGCAACCTAGGACAGAGGCGCAATCCAGGTCTAGGGTTCCTGAGGTGTTAGCCCTTGGCGCGTTGGGCATCTGGGCAGCATTGGTGCGCCTGGCCGCTTTGCTGCAGCCACAACGTATTGTCTGGGGTGACGAACCGTTCTACCTCTGGTTGGGGCGCAACTGGCTCATCGGGCAGGACTACAGTTTCACTGGCTATTCCGACGTGCACCACACGCCTATGTACCCACTGCTGTCTGGTCTGTTCTACCTGCTCACTCGCGACCTAGAACTGGCCAGCGACATCTGCTATGTGCTGTTTGGTGTGCTGTTGGTCATTCCCGTGTATCTGCTGGCAAAGGAAATGTATCGACGGGAAGTGGGCTATGTTAGCGTGGCCCTGTTGGCCATCTACCCGGCCGTGGCTACCGCACCGCTCTTCTGGGGAACGCTGACTGAACCGCCGTACTATTTCTTTGTCTATTCAGGCTTGCTAATGACATTGCTGGCGATGCGCAGGGAACGGCCTTGGTTCTATGCACTGGCAGGCATTTGCTTTGGACTAGCTTATCTCACGCGGCCTGAAGCTATCGCTTACATGGCAGTGGGGGGCGGGGTCCTGGCCCTGGTCAAACTTGGCGAAAAGAAGCTGTTTGCTCGCGCCACGCTTGTTGGCTTGAGCCTGTATGTGGTTGGTTTCTTGCTGCTTTTCATGCCCTATGCCTACTACGTCTACCGGGAGACAGGCTCATGGATGGTTAGTGAGAAGGCAGGCGTCACTTTCGTGACTTGCATTGGCCTGTCAGAGGGCAATACGAAAGCCTTTGACGGCGCGACGTGGGGGCTAGATTCGACCGGTCGCGAGGTCTTTTTCTTCTCAAGGGAAAGCTACCATGTAAGCATGTTTGATGTGATTCGTGAGTATCCTTCCGAATTCATGCAACTGCTCGTGAGAAACGTGCGTCGTTTCATTGGCTCGCTGTTGTCTACGAGGTTGTTCTCCTACTATTTGCTGCCATTGATGGGTCTGGCGTTCTTCAAGACATCTTGGAGCAAAGCTAGAGTCAAGGGGGAGTTGCTCCTCCTGTCTTCTCTGACGCCGGTTGCGGTGTTCTTGCTCTTCTTCATCCAGGACCGTTACATCGCTACTTTGCTGCCTATCTTGGTTATCTGGCTGGGATTGGGCGCGTATGAGCTAGGGGTCTGGTTGACGGGAACGGTAGAGAACCTGCTTGGAGACAGACTTCCAAAGTCTGCCAGACTTCGGAACTCTCTGTTGGCAATTCCTACAGTGATGCTAGTCCTTTTCTTCGCGCTGCTGCAACCGCGGATCCTTCAAGAGTACACGAACATTGGCTCTTTTAGGCCGGAACACAAGACGGTAGGCCTCTGGTTGAAGGATAATATCTCGCGTGATTCCGTCGTCATGTCGCGCTACCCAGCCATCGCCTTCTATGCGGACACTCGTTGGGAGCCCACGCCCAACGCCGAGTATGCGCAGGTGCTTGCCTACGCACGATACAATGGCGTAGACTACTTTGCATTGGATGAAGGCGAGACGCGCGATTTGCGTCCTCAGCTTGCCTTTCTGCTTGCTGAGGACGAGGTCCCCCCCGAGCTTGAACTAATTCACGTGGATCACAGCGCGAGAGGAAAACTGGCAATCTTTAGACTGAAATAACGGAGGCTTATGGAACTCAGTGTTGTCATCCCTGCCCTGAATGAAGCAGATAATCTGGCCAAGCTTTTGCCTCAGTTACATGCGGTGTTGTCAAGCCTTGGTATTGAGTACGAGACGATTGTCGTTGATAATAACTCTCCCGATGCTACAGCGGAGGTTTGTGCGACTGAGGGTGCCATTCTGATACAGCAAAGCAAACCAGGCTACGGCGGGGCGTTGCGGGCAGGCTTCGAGCGTGCTTCTGGCCAGTACATACTGACCATGGATGCCGACCTTTCGCATGTGCCAGACTTTATACCCGCGATGTGGAACCGGCGCTCCGATGCCGAGTTGGTGATCGCCTCTCGATATGTAGAGGGTGGCAGTGCGGACATGCCCCTGTACAGGGAGGTATTGAGCATTATTCTGAACGTTGTTTATACCAAGCTTCTGTCTTTGCCACTGAAGGACATTTCCAGCGGCTTCCGCCTGTATCGCGCATCGGCTCTGACAGGCCTTGATTTGCGTAGCAATGATTTTGACGCTCAGGAAGAGATTCTGATCAAATGCTATGCGAGGGGCTACAAGATCATTGAAGTTCCTTTTCGATACATGCCAAGAGTTACAGGCAAGTCGAAAGTTAAACTACTGCGATTCGGCGTCTCCTATCTAAAGACCCTGATTCGCATGTGGAAGCTACGCAATTCTATCGCGTCGTCTGACTACGACGCGCGTGCCTTTGACAGTTTTATTCCTTTGCAGCGATACTGGCAACGACGAAGGTATCAGATCATCACAGGTATGGTCGATACCAGCAAGCCATGTCTGGACATTGGTTGTGGGTCGAGTCGGATTCTGGGTGCTTTGAGCGATCGGGCCGTTGGCCTGGACATTCTCTTGGGCAAGTTGCTGTATGCTAGACGCTACGGTCGTCCCCTCGTCAATGGGTCAATCTTTGCCCTGCCGTTTGGCGACAATACCTTTGAGCAGATTGTGTGCTCACAGGTCATAGAACACCTGGAACCTGGTGACCAGCCTTTCACGGAGATAGTTCGCGTACTCAAAGATGGTGGTCGCCTCGTACTTGGCACGCCAGATTACAGCCGATGGACCTGGGTCATCGTGGAACGCCTCTACAAACTCTTTGCACCAGACGCGTATGGCGACCAGCACATTACTCATTACGCAAGGAATGACCTTATCCATTTAATGGCATCACATGGTTTCCGTTTCAGACGTGTCGAATACGTTTTCAATTCAGAGGTGATTCTCCTCTTTGAGAAGGTAAGAGAGGACTGAAGCTGGGTGTCCTGGGTGCAGCATCACTGGTACGACCTTTCCCACAAGTACAATCGCTTGTTGCTCGCAGCCATTATTGGCATTGGCGCTGCTTTCCGGCTTTATCACTTGGACGCCTTTGGTATCTGGCGTGACGAAGCGCAGACTGTTTTTCTGGCGCGTCACTCGTTCCCCGTGGGTATTCTGAATGCTTTGATGTATGCCGACGTCAGTCCTCCACTATACTATTTCCTTTTACATTTCTGGGAGCAAATCCTTGGCAGTGATTGGGGTTTGCGTTTTCTCTCTGTGGTGTTTGGATTGGTGACCATTCCACTTTTTTATTGGGTGGGGAAGAGAATCTTCAATGCTGATGTCGCGTTGCTGGCAGCTCTGGCCGGCGCTCTGTCGCCTCATCACATCGTGGTCTCACGCACGGTACGCATGTACTCCATTTTGCCAATGATCAGTCTGCTGGCCATGTACTTTGTTTATCGTTTCGTGACTACCCCGGCTGGCACGGAGCGTACCTGGTCAAGGAACATGGCGTGGTGGGGAATCGTTTTCTCGTTTGCTCTTCTGTTGTACACGCACAATGCGGGGGCTTTCTTGGTATTATCGGCGAATGGCTTCTTTGCATGGGAGATGGTTCGGCGCGAGGAAACACGCAAGCTATTCTGGCCCTGGGTGATGGCTCAGCTGTGTGTGGCCTTACTGTATGTACCTTGGTTGCCCGCAGTCCTTCAGCAATTGCGTTCGCAGGGCGCAGTAATGGGGCCATGGCTGCCCCAGCAATCTCGGCTGAGTAATGCTCTGCGGTTGTTCAATGAACTTACTGGGCTGGCATGGCCTGGGGGCAGACCATGGCTGTGGATAGCTGTATGCGCTTTGAGCGTTTTCACCATCAGGTTTCGTCGAACGTTTGTGGCTTTCTACATGCGGTTCCGTACTTCGCTGAACCTCGCTCTCTGCTGCTTCATTGGTCCAATCCTGCTTGCTGCACTGGCCACGCCGCAAACGATAGGTATGATACCTTCATATGTTACCCTGGTTGCCTTTCCAGGGATGTGCTATGTGGTGGCTCAAGGCGTGAACGATGTGCGTTCTCGCGTGCTTTCCCTGCTACTGTTGCTTGGGCTATGTGTTGTGTGGGTACAGACCGTATCTGTGACCTATGTGCGGCGCACGTCCAACCTGCGTGAGGTTGCTTCCTACGTCTCAATGCACATCGGCCGTGGAGATGTTATCGTCATCGCACCGGACTATCTGGCTTCTTCTTTCAACTACTATTATGATGGATCTCAGGAGCAGGTTGCCTTTCCATCCGCCTTTGGCCGGGTAGAAGAAATCACCTGGGTAGGTTGGGCGGATCACTGGAAGAACGCAGCCCAGTCTATCGACCCCACCTTGGAGTACCTGGCGAGCAAACTGCAAGAAGGTGCACGCCTCTGGTTTATCGCACCGCTGGGAGGGTACCCCAATGATCCCTACTTCTCACAGATTCGGACACTGAAGAGCAGGCTTGACGACATCTACGGATCACCGCGACTCGTTGATTCGTTTCCTCCCGCTGTTGAGTCTGCAGAGGTCTACATTTACCGCTGAGGATCTGCCTGTTATGCGACATGACACCGGCCGTACTCAACGCACTGGTGAGAATGTGACCATTGAGTGGCCAAGCTCGGTCAGGGTTATCCTCTGGACAGTGCTGTTCGCGGTACTGGTCGTGGCTGCATTGCCAACGCTGCTCTATCCCCTTACGAGGGATCAAGGTGCCTACGCCTACATTGCAGACTTGATGATGCAAGGTGGTGTGCCGTATCGGGATGCCTGGGACCTGAAGCCTCCTGCGGTGTACTTTGTGTATTGGCTGGCTTTTTCGCTCTTTGGGCGTTCCGAGTTCGCGGTTCGGCTTTTTGACGTGCTGTACACGCTCCTGAGTGCAGCCTCAGTGTACGTCCTGACACATGAAGTGTTCCAAGCCTCGCCTAACAGAGGGCGGGACATGGCCCCGCCTAACGGAGGGAGGGACATGGCCCCGCCCAACAGACGGCGGGACATGGTCCTACCTGAAAGTGAGCGAGATACGAGGCGTTGCATTGCCACCCTGGCGGCTTGGCTCTACGCTTTTTGCTATTACCTATTGGTTCATTTCTATTCTGCAGCGAACCCGGAAGCCTTCATGGTGCCTTTTCTCGTCGCCAGCGTGTACGGCATGGTGCGTGGCTTGCGAAGCCGGAGCATCTTCCCCCTGTTTCTCAGTGGTGTGGCCGGTGGCTTTGCCTTTTGGTTCAAGCCAACGGCAGGAGTGGTGGTGCTTGCTGTACTGGCTTGGACTGGCGCTGAGATGTGGCGTGAACATCGGAACTTGGGTAAGGTGTTGCGTAGCTTGGCTGTTATTGTTCTAGGAGGGTTGCTGGGTCTTTTGCCCATTGGCCTGTATCTCTATGAACACGGCCTCGGGGAATTGCTGGAACTCTGGCGTGTGTACGGCACCGGAGCGTACCTGGGCGCACATGGGCTGGCGCTTGGTGGTGGCCCGCTAGCAATGCTGGATGTCATTGTGCGTTATCTGCGAGACTGGCAGTTGCTCGTCTGGTTGAGCCTGGCGGGCGCGGTTGGGACCCTCGCACGGCGCCAACACTATCGTGCTGGCGGTGTGGTAGTTTTTCTGCTGTCCAGTGTAGCGGCCACGCTCTTGCAGGGCAAGCTCTTTGAGTACCATTGGATTCCCGTTTTGGCCCCCGCCGCGATCCTCTCGGCCATGAGCCTGGTATGGTTGGTGCGGGAGATTTGTGGACAGCACGATGCCTCGTTGCGCGCAGCGCTGAAAAGATGGCGGCACATAGCCCCGCCTAACAGAGAGCGGGACGACGATATACGAAGCATTTTCGCTGTGGTTGTGATTGTTGGGCTGGTGCTGTGGATGAGTTATGATCACCTAGCTCGCTACAGGCGCATGGTTGCCTACCTGGCTGGGCACATCAGTGCTGATCAGTACTATGCTCAGTTTGACATTGGCACGGATTTCTCACGTATGGGCACCTTGCATGCAGCGACTTATTTGCGGGAACACACTGAGTCTGGTGAAACGGCTCTCATCTGGGGAGCTGAGCCCCTGGTCAATTTCCTGGCTCAGCGCCGCTCGCCTACGAAATACATTTTCTCCTACATGCTGGTCAGCGAAGGCAGCAGTCCTCACCTTGAAGCGAGCCGCCGGGAATTCTTGGATGAGTTGCACAGGGTAGAACCCGCATACATCGTGCTGGTCGAGGGTGATGTCACTCCCTTGACCCCAATGGGATCACGTGCCCAACTGGGTGAGTTCCCCGCTCTTACGTCCATTCTAGAAGCTAAGTATCGTTTCGAGATTCAGGTCGAGGACTACCTATTCTACCGAAGGTTAGAGAATGAGACGAGTTTCAAGGCGGGCATGAAGAAAGCTTCATATATCAGGCATAATCTTATATCTTCTTTTCATATAACTTGTGTATAATTCACTGATCCATACTCCCACTTGCTGGTAGACTCGTCTATGATCTCTGTTGTGATTCCCGCCTATAATGCTGCACGTACGCTCGATGAGTGTTTGCAGGCAATCAGCTGTTCAGATTATGCTGAGTATGAGGTGATTGTAGTGGACGACGCTTCGACTGATGATACTAGGCACGTGGCCTCGCAGCATGCCTGCCGGGTCGTTCACTTGCAGCAGAATGTTGGCACAGCAAGGGCCAAGAATCTCGGTGCGAGCGAGGCAAGAGGTGACATCATCCTCTTCACCGATGCTGACATCCTGTTGCAGCCGGATACCCTGAGCCTGGTTGCTGAAAACTTGAAGGATCCGACCGTGGCTGGAGTGGTCGGTCTGCTCGGACAGAGGCTGAGATACAGCAACTTTAGCAGTCAATTTAAGAATCTGTGGATGCACCACACTTATGCACGTCTTGCTAGGAGCAGTGATGCCGAACGTGGTGTTGGGCTGTTCTTCACCAGCATCGCTGCCATCCGCAAGGACGTTTTTGAGCGGTTGGGCGGCTTTGATCCCAACTATCGTGGTGCAAGTGTCACTGAGGATATTGAGTTTGGGCAGCGTCTTTTAACCGCCGGACACAGAGTACAGCTTGACAGCCGCCTAGCAGTAGAACACCTGAAGCCCTATTCGTTGAGCGGCTTGTTTAAGACCGATCTGCAACGCGCTTTTGGGCTGACCAAGACCTGGCTGCGCAAGAAGCTGGAACCTGCGCAGCGAGCTGCTGGTCAGAAGTACTATGCGTCGGTTCCCAGGTTTTTCATACTGGGGGTACCTCTGGCCTGGTTGTTGCCTGTGCTTGTCGTCGTGGCCTTCTGGACGAGACGGACTATTTGGGCACTGCTTGCATTGCTGAACTGTATGGCCATCCTACTGTTGAATGCGCCGTTTCTGAGTACGTTGTATCATGCAAGGGGTTGGATCTTTCTGCTGCAGTGTTGCCTATTCCTACCTGCTGACTTATGGGTGTCCGGGTTAGGCGTCCTGTGGGCGCTCCTTGACTATCTAAGAGGAAACCGCTACTGATTGATCAGGAGAAGCAAGGTGAACTATAAACGGTACCTTAAGTATGGCACCCACATTCTCTACAAGAGAGGTGCCTCACCGATATACTTTGTGTACTTTGTCACTGATTTTTGCAATGCGCGATGCAAGCATTGCCTGCTTGCCGAACACGAACCGAGTGCTAAGGCACGGGAATTGACGATTGACGAGATCGAGCGCGTCTCCGCCAGTATGGATGATATGCTCTTTTTCACGCCCACTGGTGGGGAGCCTTTCCTCCGTCGTGACCTAGCAGAGATTGTGCGCATCTTTCATCGTAACAACCATGCAGCTAACGTGGGCATTCCAACCAATGGCAGTCTCACAGGGCGTGTGGTTGAGACAACCAAAGACATGCTGGATACGTGCCCTGACCTTGATCTGCACATTGACGTATCCATAGATGATATTGGCGAGAGGCACGATGAAATCCGCCAATTCCCGGGCTTGTTCGACCGTGCCGTGCGAACCTATCAGGAGCTACGCCTGCTGGAGAAGTACTATCCCAATTTCAGCACCTGTGTAGAGATCACCGTCTCGGCTTACAATCAAGATCACTTGCTTGAGCTGTATGACTACTTGACTCGTGAGGTGGGCGTCAATACAGTTTTCACTTTGCTGACGAGAGGTGCCCCTCGAGACCCAGGTGCCAAGGACTTTGACATTCGCAGGTACGAGGAACTGCATGCCGTTCTAGAGCGTGACAACAAGGCGCGCATACTGTCTGGGTATTACAAGATGCCCTTCTCCGACTTCTTGAATGCAAAGCGCATTGTCCGGCCGTATATCATTGCCAAGACGGTGCGCGAGCGCCGCTTCCAGATTCCGTGCTATGCTGGCTCCCTTGGCGGTGCCATGTTCAGCGAGGGCCAGGTTCTGCCGTGCGAGTTGCTCATCGACAAGCAAATCGGCAATGTGCGCGATGTTGACTACGATTTCAAAAAGCTTTGGCACAGCCCCAAGGCTGACGAAATACGTAGGTATGTTCGCGATACCAGATGCTTCTGTACCTATGAGTGCTTCCTGACCGTGAATATCTTGTTCAATCCCCTGGTTTTGCCCCGCGTGGTTAGGGAGTGGGCTGTGCTGAAGTGGAGCAAGCTAAGGCATCGGTTGAAAGGCGAAACGACGGAGCCGATGGCTACCCTTATGCTGTCCACGGATCAATACCCAATCAAAAACGAGAAGAGGAGATGATGCATAAAGGGCACACTGTCTCGGTGGTGATACCCTGCTACAACGAGGAGGATGGCATCGGGGTGACGCTTGCTGATATGCCAGATATAGTTGATGAAGTCATCGTGGTGGACAACAACTGTACCGATCGCACCGCCGAAATAGCAACTGCTATGGGGGCTAAAGTGGTATGTGAACCCAAACCGGGCTACGGTGCGGCGTACAAGGCGGGGTTCCTTGCTGCCATGGGTGACATCATCGTGACCATGGATGGTGACGGGACCTACCCTCGCGCCTTTATCCCGGTTTTGCTTGACGTGTTGATTGACGAGGAGCTCGATTTCATCTCCTGTGATCGTACGGGCCATAAGGCTGAGGAAGCCAATTCGCGGCTTCGTGTTCTGGGCAACTTTATCCTGAATCTAGCCATGTTTGCGCTGTATTTCGTCTGGTTGAAGGATTCGCAGTCGGGGATGTGGGTTTTCAGGCGTTCCATTTTGCCGCAGCTCGAACTCACCAGCGATGGGATGTCCTTCTCTGAGGAGCTTAAGATCGAAGTGTTTACCCGAAAGAATCTCAAGGCGTGCGAGCTGCCTATCTACTACAAAGCGCGCATTGGGAAGAGCAAGTTGAACCTGTGGCGGGATGGGTTTGCCAACCTGTTTTTCCTGTTCAAGAAGAGGTTTGGTAGATGAGGAGGGCATCCCAAACGGTGGAGAAGCCTGACATAGTAGCATACAAAGGCAAGTTCAGAGGCAAGAAGATTCTGATTACAGGTGGCCTGGGCTTTATTGGCAGCAACCTGGCCATGCGCCTGGTTGATCTGGGTGCTGATGTGCTGCTCGTGGACTCGTTGATACCGGATTATGGTGGCAACCTGTTCAACATCGAACCTATCAAAGACAAGGTGCAGGTCAACATCGCAGACGTGCGTGACGTGAATGGCATGAACTACCTGGTGCGAGGACATGATTACCTGTTCAATCTCGCTGGTCAGGTCAGCCACATTGACAGCATGCAGGATCCCTATACGGACCTTGAGATCAACTGTCGTGCCCAATTGTCCATCCTCGAGGCATGCCGCTATAACAATCCTGGCATCAAGGTTGTTTATGCCAGCACCCGGCAGGTCTACGGCGCGCCAGAGTACTTGCCCGTGGATGAGAAGCATCTGCTGCGCCCGACGGATGTGAATGGGATCAACAAGATGGCAGGCGAGTGGTACCATATTCTGTACAACAATGTATATGGTGTTCGGGCCGTGTCACTGCGCCTGACCAACACGTATGGCCCGCGGCTGTTAATGAAGCACAGTCGGCAGGGCTTTATAGCATGGTTCATCCGCCAAGCGATTGACAACGAGGAGATGCAAATCTATGGCGATGGGCGGCAGGTGCGGGATTTGAACTACATAGATGATGTCATTGAGGCGATGCTGTTGGCTGCCGTCTATGATGGAGCGAACGGCCGCATCTTCAATCTGGGAAATACCCCACCGGTTAGCTTGCTGGAGTTCGTGCGGGCATTGTTCGAGGTGTGCCAGGAGTTTGGCGTGGGCAAAGGTGGCTATCGGCTGGTGCCTTTCCCCCCGGACAAGAAGCGCATTGACATTGGTGACTATTATGCCGACTACAGCAAGATTCAGAAGACTCTGGGCTGGAAGCCGACAGTCCTTTTGAAGGAGGGGTTGAAACACACGGTTGCATACTATATGGAGTATCGTGGCTACTATTGGGGGAACTCGTGACACGAGCTTTGCAAGGGTCCGAACGACTGTCCGCTTCTTTCCTGATTCTGATCCTGATTATGGCGCTGGCAGTCTATTTGCGCCTGTACAATCTGCTTCCAGTAGAGCGAGGTTTGCAGTTTTTGCAGGACTATGACGAGGCGGTGTGGGATAGCACAGCACAACTGATGCTACAGGGATATTTGCCCTATCGCGACTTTTTTGCCACTTTGCCTCCTGTTGGCATTTACTTGCTGGCGGGAGTTCTGCGCCTGGTCAACGTGCCCTGGGGGAATGGTGCGGGTTTCATGGCCACACGCTATGCTTCGGTAATCTATGGCTTGGCTACCATAGCGACAGTCTACCTGGTAGGACGCAAATTGGCAGGGTGGTTGGCAGGTCTAACCGCTGCGACGTTGCTGGCTTTGGATGGCATGGTGATTGGCATGGATCGTCGCGTCATGTTAGAGCCGCCTCTCAACCTGTTCTCCGTTCTGGCAGTGCTGACTTATTGCTTCGTTTTCGAGCGGGCACACGATGATACGGGAGGGCAGAGGGCAGCTATCTTGGCTGGTTTATCGAGTGCGCTCGCTGTCTTGGCCAAGACGCCTGGACTGGTAGTGGTATTGGCCCTGCTAACAGTGTCGTTACTGCGCCGGAGATTCCGGGAAGCTGCGATTATTGCTGTGAGTTTTGGCCTGAGTTGGGTGATGCTGAGCGCGTATTTTTTGCTTCGATGCCCAGACGATTTCCTGAAGCAGGTGTATTTCTTCCAGTTGCTTCGTCCTGCAGATGGCATTACCCGCTGGACCACCAGACTCTATGATATCTGGCGTTATACTCCAGCCTGGTTAACGGTGCGGATGGGCTTGACAGGCGCCTTGTTTCTAGGTTTGCTGGTTCTCAAACGCCGGGAAGCCAGGCCGTGGTTAGTCATACTCATCTGGGTGGGCTATACGCTGGCGCTGATTGTGCTCAACAGGTCCTATTGGCCACAGTACTATGTGCAGTTGGCTGTGCCGTTAAGCTTGCTGGGTGGCGGTTTGCTCGACGTGCGGGTGTGGCCTGTGTGGTCCTTTCGTGGCGCTGCAGGACGCGTCCGTCCACTTACTCTGGGGAGTCTGGCCTTCCTGGCTATCTCATTTGTCGGTTTGGTCGGGGGGGAGGTGACAAATCAATGCACCGACACCGTGCGGATGTTGGAGGAAACCTCCCCTACTTACACTGAGATCGCTGACTATCTCAGTCGTCGAAACAGCTCGACAGGAGCCAGGATTCTAGTGTTCGAACCGAACTATACTTTTCTAGCTTCGCGGCCACCGGCCGGGGTGGGGCCAGATCGTTTTCTCGTTGACTCTTACGGGGAGATGCTGTACGTGAATCTCGAGATTCAGGGGAGATCACTGCTGGCACTGATGAAGGCTGTGTTAACCAATCAAGAGAGCGAGCTACAGAGCACGTTTTGGCAATCGCCAGCACAGGAGCAGGTGCTAGCTGCCTTTGGCCAGGCAGAGTATGTGATCATTAACGGACGGGCGCGCTATCAACTACAGCCACAAACGTTGGCCGCAATTCAGGCGCGTTCTACTGAAGTATATGTGGCTGGACCTGCTAGCTTGAGGCAGCGGCACTGAGAGTGTGCTGGGAATACATGTCTGGACCGTGGTGGAGGGTGAGGCTATGCGTCAGAAAGTGATCGTAGTGATGCCAGCTTACAATGCCGCCAAGACGCTGGAGCGCACTTACAATGATTTGCCGAGAGAGGTGGTAGACAAAGTCATCCTCGTAGATGACGTAAGCCAGGACGAGACTGTGGAAATCGCGCGGCGACTCGGTTTAGACGTAATTGTACATATCCAGAACAAAGGCTACGGCGGTAATCAGAAGACTTGCTATCTCAAAGCTCTTGAGGATGGGGCGGAGATTGTCGTGATGTTGCACCCGGATTACCAGTATGACTCGACTCTTGTACCCGATCTGATCCGACCCATTCAGGAAGGCAGGGCCGACATGGTGCTAGGTTCTCGTTTTCTCACTGGAGGTACTCTGGCAGGGGGGATGCCCCTGTACAAATTCATCTCCAACCGCTTTCTGACCATCGTTGAGAATGTCGTTTTGGGGCAACATTTGTCAGAGTGCCATACTGGGTTTCGTGCCTACAGTAGGCGCATGCTGGAGTCCATTCCCTTTTTGCTGAATTCTGACAACTTTGTCTTCGATACAGAAGTGATTGCGCAGGCTGCGGCTTTTGGCTTTCGTATTGCCGAAATTGGGGTCCCGACACGCTATTTCAAAGAGGCCTCCTCTGTGAATTTCAAGAGCAGCGTTATCTACGGCCTGAGTACGTTAGCTGTAATGGTGCGCTATCTCCTGGCTAGGTGGAACATTGTAAACTACGATCAGTTCAAGAAGAGACTGCCGGAGGTCATCAGTCGTTATCACCTACCGCAAATCCTAGGTCGTCGGCCCTCAGACACACTGGAACCGCTGGACGAACCTGCCCAAGGAGGCACCGAGTCTTGACTCATGCTTTGGCGAAGAAGGTCACCGACTCAGGCCGCTTGCAGAGCCTCCTGTTTCTGACGGGGGTGTTGCTCGTTGGGGCACTGTTGCTCCTGTACAGACTGAATGACATGTACTTGTGGCAAGACGAAGCCGAGACAGCGATTGTCTCGCGTCACCTACTGGCCTACGGGCTGCCATTGTCCACAGATGGCACCGCCTGGGTCCAACAGGCAGCGCAGAGCTTTGTCGAGTTCACAGATGATTATGTGTGGATCTATCATTCCTGGTTGCAGTATGCACTGACTGCTGCAGCGTTTGCAATCCTGGGCCCTACTACTCTGGCCGCACGTCTGCCGTTCGTGCTCGTGGGCCTAGCTACGTTGGTATTGTTCTATCATCTCGTTTCGCGCTGGCTAGAGGACAGACGTGTCGCCCGTGTAGCAACTGTACTCCTGCTGTTTTGCGTACCGTTTCTGCTGCTGATGCGCCAAAGTCGCTACTACGCGCTTGCGGTATTCTTTACCCTGCTTACCCTGGACGCTTATCTGCAGTTGCGATTGGGGAAACCGTGGGCGCTTCCTTATTTCGTCTTGGTAGCGGCGTTGCTCTACCATAGCCACTATGGTGCGTTCTTCCCTACGATGATTGCCATGGGGATCCAATGGCTCCTTTCACGCTCGGAAGACAGGCTGACGCGGCGCTTTCTGGTTGCGGCTATCCTCATTGCGATACTAGTGCTACCTTGGGCCGTTTTTATGCGCGTATTAGACCGTGGCCAGCCATTTCGGCTGGATCGTTTCCTGGCACACATCGGCCAGTATTCCTTGTATACGACGGCCTGGCTCTTCCCTCTCATCCTGGTCGTAACGTTGGTTATTGCCTGGTTGCGTCGGGCCAGGAGCAAGGGGGGCGGGCTGAATGATGTACAAGCGCGCTTCTGCCAGTTGGCTGGGCTGGTGATCGTCACGAACTTCACGATGCTTTCTGCTTCTGCAGCTTTTGATTGGGTCTTTTTCCGTTACTTGGCACACCTGATTCCCCTGCTGCTGACCATGCTGGCGATCGTTGTTGTGTGGATAATGGAGCGCTGGCCCGTGGCAGCTTACGTCTTGCTGATGGTGCTTGTCTTTAGCAATGCCCTGCATACTTTGCCATATGGTCTGCCTGGGGTGAAGCAACTCGATTTGAGCGAATTGTGGCCGGGGTCCTCGGCCTTTCGGTCTCTGAGTGAAGTCTGGATCAAAGCAGGCCGCTTTCGATCTGATGTCTGGATGTATGCTCAGGAATTGACCCATTCTTATGAGGGGCCTAACGAGGGACTGGTGGCCTATCTATCTGTGCATGCCAGACCGGGACAGACGGTCGCGGTGAACTATGAGGATTTGCCGCTGATGTTCTATACAGAACTACGTGTACTGGGGGGCCTTTCGGGTCATGGCCTGGCTGGCGATGTACGACCGAATTGGGTGATTAACCGCAAGCACGGGCCGTACCGTGACCGTCTGGCGGCAATCGTGGCTTCGGGTTCATATGAGCGCATTGAGATATCGTATCCCGACATCCGATGGGAGAACCGCCCGCAGCCGGGCGAGCATCATTATCTCACCGTACGTGACGAGGACAATGTGGTTCTGTACAGGTGGCAAGGAGATTAGTGTGCGGAATCGTTCTCTGTCGATCACAACTCTTGCTCCCTGGGTTGAAGCCAGATTTGTATGGTTGCTTCTGATTGCAGGTACTGTGCTGCTACTGACGAATCTGGGCAACATCTATCTGTGGCAGGATGAAGCTGAGACGGCCTTGCTCTCGCAGAGGCTGGGCACCTACGGCTTGCCGCTGGCTTTTGACGGTCGCAACCTGATCCGCCAGGCACCCAAGGATGTCCAATACACCGCAGACTACATCTGGGTATACCATCCCTGGTTGCCCTTTTATTTGACGGCTCTCTCTTTTGCTTTGCTAGGTCCGACGACATTCGCGGCACGCCTGCCATATGCACTGGCGGGGCTAGGTACGATTATGCTTCTCTACTCTAGTACACGCCATCACTTCCAAGACCGGCGTGTGGCGATGTTAGGGGCGACCTTTTTGCTGCTCTGTGTTCCCTTTGCACTTCACGCACGGCAGTGCAAGTACTTTCCTTTCGCGGCGCTATTCACAGTGGCGATTCTAGATGCCTATCTGCGATTGCATCAAGAGAGTGGAACTGGCTTTGCACTGCCTTATTTCATTCTGGCTGGATTCTTTTTGTTTCAGAGCAATTTCGGTGCGTTCGTACCTTTGATGGCCGCGCTGGCGGTGCATTTTTTCCTTAGCCGTCCCCGATGGGCCCAGGTAAAACGCATGGCGCTGGCAGTGGGCATCCTGGTGCTTTTCGTGGTGCCTTGGGCCATCTATCTGCAGGCCTGGGCTCGTGGCCGCTTCACCTTCGACGTGTATCGCTTCATCGGGCACCTGGTCCATTATGGTGTCTATATCACAGGTTGGGTCTTGCCTCTCCCGTTGGTGCTCTTGTTCGCTTATTTCTACATAAGGGGACGGAAGGGACTGAACCTAGGGGCAAGTGAAGCTTCGGTCCTTAGGCTGTACATTCTGGTGATGCTGATCACGCTTCTGTTCCTGTCTGAAACCTTTATCTGGATGTATTTTAGCTATATTGTGCAATTGGTCCCACTGTTAATGGTGTTTCTAGCACTGGCTGTGCTGAAGGTTGTGGATCGTTCCCGTGTACTGGGCTACATGCTGATTGGCTTGTTGGTAGCAACAAACGTCCTGCACGTTTTCCCCTATGTTCTGCCGCTGACCAGGGAGTTCAAATGGGCTTCTCTAGCTCCACGTCGGTACCTTGCCGAAACCGACGCGCTGATTGCTACTGCCGGTCGTGCGCGGTTTGATTTGGCGAACTACTGCTATGAGCTTGTTCACGATTATGATGGGCCAAACGAGGGGATTGTGTTGTTTCTGCGCGAGAATGCATCGCCGGGTGATATCGTTCTGGCCAATTATGGCGAATTGCCGATTGCTTTCTATACAGGGCTCGATATTGCTGGGGGCTTGTCAGGCTATCGCCTCGAACGTGCAGGACAACCCCGGTGGGTCGTCAACCGCCAAGACGGCCCCTACCGTGACGAAGTGGCACAAATCATCGCACAGGGGAATTACGAGGCAGTTGAGATACCCTACCCCGATTTGCCTTGGGGCAACCGACCGGTGCCGGAATACCACAAGTTCGCCACTGTTCACGGTGTGCCCAACGTTGTCATCCATCGTCGGCTAGATTGAACGAGGAAGTCGCAATGGGAGAAGAACTGGAGAAACGCACCAACAGCTCAGCCTGTAACCTTGAACTCTGGATATTGCTGACCCTA
>Ga0209427_10004344_pt1 | contig 16382 bp, 12 predicted proteins | sample DeeMarSWOR136_30_FD_187465 | JGI IMG/M metagenome (GOLD analysis project Ga0209427, IMG submission 187465) | Marine sediment microbial communities from White Oak River estuary, North Carolina - WOR-1-36_30 (SPAdes) (version 2) | ecosystem: Environmental > Aquatic > Marine > Intertidal zone >...
ATCCTGTCCGAAGTTGAGAAAGCATGGATAGCCTAATTCGGCGAATCTCCACGGGCTCCAGGTCCACTGTGCCCCATGATCCGATGACCAGGCGAGTTGGCTCTGCCGTCCGTTATTGTCTGCATTGCGAACCAACATGTAAAGGGTGCCGTTGACCATGAGCATCCCACTGGCCTTCTTGCCGCTCCGGCCGTCACCGGTCTGCTCGCCGCTCGAAGATCGGATGTTAATTCCGATACTTGGTGGATCGCCGATCACCTTAGCGAAGCCGAGGCTCAGTTTGCCGGGTACCCGCGGGTCGAAACCCCATCCGTCGCCGTAGGCGGTGTATTGTTCACCATCGTCCGCCCAGGTGATGGGCCAATTGTCACTGCCGGCGGCCTGATGGACGATGGTTGAGGCATCGGCCCAGATCATGGACGTAATTACCTCGCTGTGCCGGTAAGGTGCATCGTTGGCGACGGATTGACAAATGGGCTCGAGGAAGGGCTTGAGGACATTGTAGTTGCCATCCCAGCCGCTTCGCCACCCAGAGCCGGCTCTGGCCACTACGACGTCGAGACTGGGTATAACCACAATCAGGCTGTCGTATAGTCCCCACGACCAGTACGCATCCCGCGGTACATTGTTGAGGGTTCCGTCGCCGTTGTTCCACCAGAGCAAACTATAATGGTCCGATGCGTTGAGATACTGTGCGGAATTATGCACGGGCAGCCCAATTATTTCAGGGAACGGCTTACTGATAGTCCTAATGAAACTCTCTGAGATAATCTGTGCGTCTGCCCACTTGCCTCGGCGAAGATACAGATATCCGATTTTGGCCATGGCAGTGACATTAGCGGAGATTCCGGAGCCAAACTCCCTTCGTTTTACCCCTTCGACCGTGTCTGGGCGGTAGGCGTTGTTTCGCCAGGTAAGATCCGAATCAGTGATTCCTAATTTGGAGAAGACACGGTCGAACATCAAGTCCTTAAGGTCCTGTCTGTAGGCTAGGGTCAGACAATCCGCCAGCCAGTTTGCGCCGCCGTCACTATACATCCACTGAGTTCCTGGGTCAAAAAGAAGCTGCTCGAAGCCGCCCGGCTTGTCGAAACCAGCGGTATGGGTTGCAAGGTGCCAGATGTTGATGTCGGACAGACGGTCGTCTCCTGCATTGGGCGGGATACCAATATCAGGGTAATATTGCTGAACCTTGTCGTCCAGATTAACTAAGCCATCCTTCATGGCCAGACCCAGTACTGTCACCCCAATGGACTTGGTGGTGGATTTTAGGTCGTAACGGGTCGCCTGGTTGCCCCAGGAGATGACGAGCTTTCCGCCACGGATAATGCAGCCGGAGCCTCCACCAGTCAGCGCATAGTCCCGTGCTTGCCACAACTTGGATTCATCCATACCAGCCTGCCGGGGGCTGGCGGTCTCCCAGCCAAGTACAGGGCCGACAGACAAGAACAAGGCCACGAAGGTTGCGAGCGTCAATCCTGTTGGTTTGCTCATTCGGTTCCTCCTCTTCTTGCTCAAATCACTCCGGCTTCTTAGACTTAAATTTGATGATCAACGGCGAATCCTATCGGTCATCAGACATCCATTATTATGCCAAATAATACAAAGCAAGTCAAACCATTTACCTTCATAAGCGTTACTTATGCATACTGTTACATGTACATGTTATTTTGCCTGAATGATCTGCTTCATTTCAATGTCGTTAAGAACCTAATAGTACTTTACGAAGCCTGGGGCAACCCGGAAACAAAACCATTGGAGAGTGAGTAATAGATACACGGAATATACTCACGGACGGCTTCCACTTTTTCACTAAAGCCGGATGACAAAACTGAAAAAATAGGGTACGTAACCTTGTTTCCAATAAAAAAGACAAGGGTTGACATATGAGTCTCCAGTAGGCATAAATATTGAATACGGTGTTTAAGGTACTGTATCATGGATGATACAGCGCTATGTGTGTATGTTAGCACTGGAACACGTTGATCTCGGCTGCCCGATCTGTGAGAAGCTGAAGGCTCTCATTCGAGTGGATAGATCTCCGCCAGTGTAGAAAGTCCTATGACCTAACCACCAGACTTCTGAAAGGCAGACACAATGACTAAAGTGGCCATAACCGTTGCACCACTGGCACAGACCTACTACGACGATGTGGATTGCTTCCCAACCCCCGAACTACTGGCGCAGGAAATCTACGAATGTTGTCTGGCCGGCGCTTCTGTCGTCCATTTGCACGTCATCGATGAGAACGGAAACGCAACAGTAGATACATCGAGTTTTCAAGAGACGGTCCGGATGATACGAGCTAAGTGCGACATAATAATACAAGGTTCGACTGGTGGCGTTTCGGATCTTACTCGTGACGAGCGGTCTGTCTCGGTCGAAGTTCCAGAGGTAGAAATGGGATCGCTCAACATGGGATCCTGCAATGTGGGCGAACAGGCGTATATTAACACTCCGGGGGATGTAGAATTCTGGGCCCAGAAGATGCGCAGGAACAATGTCGTTCCGGAAATGACATTCTTCGAACCGGGCATGATGACGATGATAGAACGTTTGCTCGATAAAGGAGCCGTTGGGCATCCCCTTGTCGTGAATCTCGCATTAGGCTTTCCGAGCACACTGCCCTCCACCGTAGACAACATCGTGTTCATGGCCAGGCAGTTGCCTAAGGATGCGGTCTGGACGCTCACACCTCATCATGCCTTGGACTTCAGTTTGCATGCTTTGTCGGTGGTTTTGGGCGGCAACGTTCGAGTGGGATTCGAGGACTCGATGCACCTTAGGCCTGATAAGAAGGCATCGAACAACGTGGAACTTGTCACGATGGCGCACGACCTCATCGAGAAACTGGGGCGGCAGGTTGCAGTGCCCGCTGAGACGAGACAAATGTACGGAATCACAACTATGGGGACTAAAGGATAGCAGATTTGTAGCGAGAGGCGGTGAACCAGTGAACAACAATCCGGGCAAGAGCAGTGGACGCTACTGGCTGATCGGCCTGCTGTTCCTTCACACAGTCAACACGTATATGGATCGCGCTTGTATTTCATCAGCAGCCGATACCATGCGTAACGACCTCAATATCGATAATCAGACAATGGGATACATTTTCGGCGTGTTCGCAATCGGTTATGCATTGTTTCAGATTCCATCCGGCTGGTTTGCTGACGCTCTCGGGCCTCGCAGAGTGCTGGCATGGGTAGTGTCACTATGGAGCATCTTTACGATGCTGACAGGAGCCGCATTCAATGCCTTGTCACTGTTGGTGATACGATTCCTCTTTGGTGTCGGTGAAGCGGGTGCTTTTCCGGGCGCGACTCGGGCTTTGTATAACTGGGTGCCGGCTAAGGAACGCGGCATCGCCCAGGGACTTTTTCACTCAGGTGCCAGGGTTGGCGCCGCCTTGTCGTTGTTTCTGATGCCCTTTCTAATTACGCTCGTAGGCTGGCGTGTGACGTTTGTAATCAATGGCATCATAGGAATCGTGTGGGTGATTGTGTGGCTGAGCTGGTTCCGCAATGATCCCAAAGACCATCCCCGAGTAAATGCAGCCGAACTAAACTACATCCAAAAAGGACTGACGGAAGAATCTGTCTCATCAGCGAAGGTCCCTTTTGCGGTCATTGTAACCTCGGGCAACATGCTCCTGGCAATGTTCCAGTACATTGCGAGCAATATAACGTTTTTCATCAGCTTTACATGGCTTCAGCCATACCTCAGAGATCAGTGGGGTTCAAGCGCAGCTATCTATGCGCCTATTCCACTAATCTTCGGCATGTTTGCGCATTGGACGTCCGGGGCATTGGTAACGCTGTTGTATGGCAAAGGTTACCACGTGGGCTCGCGCCGGATCCCTGCGGCAACAGGATTTACTATCGGTGCATTAGGATTAATTCTAACAACTCAGATGGATAACTCCAGCCCTCTCCTGTTTGTCTTCTGTTTCAGCATCGCTGTATTCGGTGTTGAAATGACTATCAGTCCGAGTTGGTCGTTTTGCATGGATATCGGCGGTGGTAGGTCTGGCGCAGTCTCCGGCTCTATGAATATGCTGGGTAATCTTGGTTCGGCCTTCAGCGCGATTATTTTTCCCTATTTTGTTGCTAATGTCACACTACCCTATTTTGCCGAGAAAGCAGGAACTGCCAACTCGTTCTTCGTCTTCGCAGCAACCGTCAACGTACTGGCTGCGGTAGCGTGGCTGTTCATGAACCCAAAGAAGACTATCTCGGATTCGGTCTCGCCGAGACAGGCCAGAATCCGGCTTGTGCTTTTCATAATTGCCGCCATCCTGCTGGTCGGTGGGCTTCTAACATACAAGATATTCTTTCTGAAATAGAGTTAGGAGGTGTGCATGCTGACAAGAGCAGAGTACGCTGCGGCACAAAGTCGCGCAGCTTCCTTAATCCGAGAATCAGGCATTTATATTACTGACAAAGAGGCGAAAATGGTCGAAGTTGCCGATTTTGGATTGAGCCGGCTTGATATGGAAGGTGCTCAAATCCTAACACTCGTCGCTACGGATAGAATTGCCGTTAAAATCATCGTCCTGTTTCCAAACCAAAAGATACCGGAGCACTGGCACCCGCGGGTAGGCGAAGATCCAGGTAAGGAAGAGACAGTCAGGGTCGTATCCGGTACTGTAAGGTTTTACATCCCCGGTGACGAAAGCATGCGCGAGGGTTTAGTGCTGGCCGGACAGGAGGACGCTTACATTGTACGCCATGAGCTCATTCTCAAGCCGGGCGACCAGATTAACCTGCAGCCGGGGACAAAGCATTGGTTTCAGGCGGGTGAAAAAAGTGCTGTGATGTATAGTTTCTCCACCGTTGCACGTGATGTTCTCGATTGTTTCACAGACCCGCATATCGAAAGGGTTACACGTATCCAGGAGTGACGGTCTACCGCCAGCCGCGTGGAGCTGCGATTGTCATCCGATATAAAATCATTAAAGGGGAAAACGATGGCGACTTTCATACAATTGTTCTCGGTTACAAGGATGCTTGGTGTGTTATGTCTGGTAGTTATACCTGCCAGATTGTTGGGGGGCGATGTGACGACAATTGAGGGGCAGTTCAGGAAGTGGAATCCAATTACGATCCAGTTCCACGGGCCGGCCGCACATGAACTCGATAGCAACCCGAATCCGTTCATGGACTACCGACTCAATGTGGAATTTACCGACCAGAACGGTCGAAGCTGTATCGTTCCCGGTTTCTTCGATGGCGATGGCCAAGGCGGAGCTTCAGGGAACACGTGGAAGGTTCGATTTACACCTGACAAGACCGGTCAATGGAAGTATGTCGCCTCTTTTCGGGAAGGCAAGAATATTGCTGTTAATCTTCAACGCGATGTCGGTCAGGCAGTTGGCTTCAATGGCGTTAGCGGCATATTGACAATAAGCAAAAGCTCTGCCAATGCGCCGGACTTCCTTCGTCTCGGTCGGCTCGAGTACACTGGTGGGCATTATCTTAAGTTTCGAGACGGACTGTATTGGATCAAGGGTGGTACCGACAGCCCGGAGGATTTCCTGGCCTATGGCGGTTTCGACAATACACGTTCAGGCAGTCGTTTCGGTGTTAAGAAATACGCCAGACATGTTCGAGACTGGAAGTTGGGCGACCCCGATTGGGGTGAAGAACGCGGCAGGGGAATCATAGGCGCGCTCAACTATCTTGCCGAGCAACATGTGAACCTGATCTACTTTCTGCCGATGAACATCGGCGGCGATGGACAGAACGTCTGGCCGTTCGCGGGCGAGGTCCGTCCCGCTGGTGACCCGGCTAACGACAATACGCACTACGATCTCAGTAAGCTACATCAGTGGGAGATCGTCTTCCGCCATGCCCAGGAGAAGGAAATCGTTTTGCACTTTGTGTTTAACGAAGCAGAGCAGCAGAATAAACTCGAACTTGGCGGAAAGAACCTCACAACCGAGCGCAAGTTGTTCTATAGAGAGATGGTGGCCCGGTTCGGGCACCACAACGCGCTGATCTGGAATCTTTGTGAGGAGTACAATATTGGGCTGGATCTCGGGGCGCAGAGCATCAGGGAGTTTGCCGCCTACGTCGCGCAGCTCGATCCTTACGATCACCCAATCACCGTACATCACTCTAAAGATCCCGTCCAGTCGTGGAAACCATTCTTGGGCGACAAGCTCTTCAGCATCACTTCGCTTCAGATCGGTCGTGGCGATATTGAGCCGGTCGTGGAAAGGTTCCGGAAGCTGACGCAGCAAGCCGGCCGGGCGTTGCCGATCGCCGTTGATGAGTTTACGGTCACAACGAACAATCAGCCGTGGATACCGGTTGATGATTCCGTTGCGCTGCGAAAAGAAAAACTCTGGCCGGCGTACCTTTCAGGAGGACAAGTGGAGTTCATCTTGGCCGATCTGCTCGAGACGGAGGACTTCCGCAAATATGACGATCTTTGGAAGTATGTTTGGTATGCGCGCCGATTTATGGAACAGCGTCTGCCGTTCTGGGAAATGGAACCGGCCGACGAACTACTGACCGAAGAATCAATTTACTCCGGCAAGACCTCCACACACGATGGACAGGTATTCGCAAAAAACGGCGAGTGCTACGCAATCTATCTGCCCGTCGCGAGGCAAACCGGTGTGCTGAATCTAAATGGTGCGGCAGGTGAGTTCGTGAAACGCTGGTACAACCCACGCACGGGCAAGTTCGACAAAGCCGACGAAAGACTGACGGGTGATCGTAAAGTGGAAATCGGACAGGCTCCCAGTACACCCGATGAGGACTGGGTAGTCCTTGTGTCAAAACGTAAGAGGTCACGGTAGCGCCGGTTAGAAACAAAAGAAATATGAGGAGTCAAATCAATGGATAAACCAGTCAAACATGCAGTGATCACAAGTTTTCTGAGCACCACCAAGGATCGATTTCATCAATACAATCCGACAAAGACCCTGGAGGAACGTCTCCAGATGGCCTCGGCCATGGAGGGCGTCTCCGGAGTCGAGATGGTCTTTCCCTACGAGGTCTGTGATGATCCCAATGAGATGAGAAAGTTGCTCGAAAGATTCTCGCTTGGAATATCGGCGGTGAATGTCAACGTCAAGGCTGAACCTGAGTTTCGCAATGGCAGTCTCACCTCAACGGACCCTGATATTCGCGCCAAGGCCGTAGAGTTCATCAGAAATGCAAAGGACTATGCCAAAGCGGTCGGGGCCGACAAGGTCACTTGCTGTCCCCTTGCAGACGGCTACGAATTCAACTTCCAATACGATTATGGAAAGGCTTGGGAGAATCTTGTCGGGACGCTTGGCGAAGCTGGCAGCTATCTTCGTGAAATCCCGCTCTTCATAGAGTATAAACCAAGCGAGACTCGAGGACGATGTTTTGTTGACACTGCCGCAAAAGCGCTCTTGTTATTGAGTGACATCGGGATAAATGAGATGGGCGTAACGCTGGACTTTGGCCATTCGATGTATGGGAACGAAAATCCCGCAGAAGCGGTGTCGCTCTTGGCGCAAAGCAGGTTTCTGTACTATATCCACATCAACGACAATAATGGAAAATGGGATTGGGATTACATGGTGGGGACTCATCATCTATTGGACTATCTGGAGTTTCTTTACTATCTCCAGAAGTATGGTTATGATGATTTTCTGACGTCCGATACATCTCCAACACGCTGGGACATCAAAGGGACATTCGAGATGAATGTTCGCCTCACTAACAAACTGTGGACTCTGCTGAAGCGGCAGAACACCGAAGAGCTTGATGCTATTATCGCAGATGCTGACTATCTTCAAACATGGCGGTGGATTGAAGGTAAACTCCTGTCGCTCTGATGGAGACCAGCCCATCCAGCCAACCAGAAGAGCACTGGACCGCGAATAGATGTCCCAAAGGGCAACAGGGACATCGTAGAGCTTCTTATCGCCACAGGCGCCGATGTGGACGTCACAGACAACGATGGACGAACCCCTCTATGGTGGGCGCGAAGACATAAGAAATCGTTAAACTGCTACGTAAGCATGGAGCTAAAGAATAAGTAAATTACTACCGCCTGAAGTTGGTAGCTTGTAAGATGAGCGTAAGCCCAATAAGGCAGAAAAATCCGAAGCACGAAATCCAACCTCCTGCAACGAGCGCAGCATGGCGAGAATTCGGAACAATATCGAATGTTCACAATACAAATTCTCAAAACAAAAACACTTCAGCGGATGAAACACTTTTTTGGATTTTCGTAATAGCACCACCAACAAGTCCGTAATTTCCATAGAAATCACAGAACGTCCGGATCCTTTACATAGAACAAAATAACTGCATATGACTATATATATACAAAGATAGAAATCGACAGATAGTTCGAATATGATAATAATTTGAATCCCACCCGTCGTAAATGGGTATATATTCAGTCTGCCTAAACACACAGGAAGACGGGCGGAATGAAAGCCCAAGAAAGAATTTGGGCAGAAGTTAATGTGAGAATTTTGGGTAAGTTTATGAATAACGCACAGCTCTTATATGATATAAGTCAGCTAAATGACCTTTTTCGAGATAGCACCAATATTCAGAGTCTCTTAGACAAGACTGTTGAAATGGTAGCATCTCATACGCAGTCGGATGTTTGTTCGATTTATCTATACAATAACGAAAATAACGAACTTGTCCTGAGTGCGACAAGAGGTTTGAATCCGGACTCTGTTGGGAAGGTAAGGCTCAAGTTGGGTCAAGGTCTTACAGGCCTTGCTTTGCAGGAGCAGCGAGCAGTATGTGAGAAGGATGCTATCCATAGCTCGAACTTCAAATTTTTCCCAGGCATATTTGAGGAACGGTATGAATGTTTTCTCGCTGTTCCGATAGTACGAGGGATTTGGAAGATCGGCGTATTAGTGCTTCAGCGCCAAAAAGGCAAATATTTCGTTGACTACGATATTACTGCTTTGGAGGCCGCAGCATCTCAGCTTGCCAATATCATTGAAAATGCCCGTTTCCTTATGGCTATGCATGAACCACACGGAGAAGATGAAAAGGTCACGACTACATTATCGGAGAAACTTAAGTTTATAAGGGGCAAAGTTGCATCGGAAGGTTTTGCATATGGACCTGCCAAAGTTACCGACAAGAAGAAGAACCTTGCCATGCTCTTACATAGAGATTTTGATCGCACATATACCCTTGACGATTTCCATGAGGCAATTGCTAAAACAGCAGATCAGCTTGAAGAACTGCAAGAGCAGGTAGGTCAGAAGCTTTCAGATGCCGCCTCACTAATTTTTGCGGCGCATTTGGTTATACTTAAGGACAAGCATTTTGTGGGAGGCGTGGTCAAGCTGATAGAAAGTGGGGTCAATCCACCACTCGCAATTATGGAGGTTGTCACACAGTATATGGAGAGCTTTGCAACCAGCGGCAATTCATATATGCGGGAAAAAATCCAGGATATTGAAGATCTGGTTATAAGACTGATGAATAACCTGCTCAGTGAGGCCGAAGAATTCGGCAAATTCAGAGGCCGGGTTATAATTGCCAGAGAACTTTATCCATCCGACCTGCTCATATTTTCTTCGGAGGAGGCCAGCGGAATTGTTCTGATAGGGGGTACTGTTACGTCGCATCTGTCTATACTTGCCAGATCACTGCGTATCCCTATGGTTGTCAGCGATACTTATGAGCTTTTTAGTCTTCCAGACAATACTCCCATTTTAGTCGATGCTGAAACAGGTAATGCATATGTGGATCCCTCCGATGAGGTTTTAGAGCGATTTGAATCGCAGCAAAAAGCCAGAATCACATTAGCAGAGCAGAGGTATTCGATAAAGCCGGTAACGACCACGAGCGATGGTACAAGAGTGCATCTTTTTGCTAATATCAACCTGTTGGCTGACCTGAAAGTTGCGTGCGAATTGCAATGCGAAGGTGTGGGGTTGTACCGGACAGAGTTTCCGTTTATGATCAGAGGAAATCTACCGACCGAGGCAGAACAATTTCTGATTTACAGCAAGCTCGTTGATTTAATCAGAGGCAAACCCGTTACATTTCGAACCCTCGATATAGGAGGTGATAAAACCTTATCCTATTACCACGACACCAGGGAACAGAATCCGGCTCTCGGTTTGAGATCGATACGTTTTTCACTTCAGAACAAATCTGTTTTCTCCGAGCAGATTCGGGCTATGCTGCGGGCAGGAGCCGGGGGGGATTTACGGATTATGTTTCCAATGATTTCATCCATAGATGAATTCTGCCAGGCCCGTGAAGTTGTATTTGAATGTTTGGAGGAACTTGGCAGACAAAACATAGAACACAACCGGAAACCGAAACTTGGAATCATGGTCGAGCTGCCATGTGTAGTGGACTTGATAGATGATTTCGCGAAGGAGGCTGAGTTTTTTTCGATAGGGACCAATGATTTTATACAGTTTATGTTAGGGGTTGACAGGACTAACGAAAATGTTGCCGGTTCTTACTTGCCTCACCACCCTTCGGTGTTGCGTGCAATGAAGAAGGTGGTACATTCGGCCAATCAAAGCGGCAGGGAGATCTCGGTTTGCGGTGATATGGCGCATCAAGAACAATATCTGCCTTTCCTGCTTGGGATAGGTGTGCGGATTCTGAGTATGGATCCGAGCTATCTACCACGTGTACAAAAAGCCATTTCAGGTGTTGATCTCGAAGAAGCTGAAGCAACTGCCGAAAACATGCTTGCCCAAACTAAAATCAGCGACCTAACACATACCTTAAATCTAAATTGTGTCAATGACTTAACATAATGGCCCAGACAACGCAGGCGACAAAAAAAATGAAAATAAGCTTTGTCGTCATGATACTCCATGTATTACTCGTGGCTAAGGTTTTTTGAGGTGAGGGCTATCGATGTCGTGCAAACAAATGCCCGGCCATCTCTTCTTGTTAATCGACTTTGGGAACTGACAGGATCATCGCGGTGATGTAGCGCTCGCTGCGGGATTCGTCCAGCCGGTAATAGACCGTGAGCAATTTACCATCCAGCCGTTGCATGGTCAGGGTATAACCAATAACCGGTTCGCCTGCGCCGTGGCGCAGAACATATTCCCGTCCCCAGGTGGTACCATTATCACTGTTGAACATCGCACGGATGGTGCGCAGCTCGTTGTGATTGGCATAGGTGATACATAATCCCAGATGCGCGCCAGCTCAGCGATTGCAGCTTTGACACAGTCGGAAGCGTAGCGATGATGCCAGGCGGCTTCAGTCAGATATGACAAGAACGGGCTTTGAGGATTTTGAGATTACTTTACTGTCTAAATTCTGTATAATAGGAAATATACAGGCAGGCCGTGGAAATCTGTACTCAAAGTGGATGGATGAAGTGAAATGAGAAACATTGCCATCACACTTGTGCTGATTTCGGTTACAGTTGCAGGATGCTCGATTCGACAGTGCTGTTGGTATAATCCCGCAAAGACTTTGGAAGAAGCAAAGCGGGACTGCCGAGAATGCTATAATGAGGCTGTAACAGAAGCGTCAGAGGCTGTGGCAGATTACTATTATGACCACGCACTTGGCCGGTCGTACCGCTTTCATCGTGGCATTGCCGGCAGTGAGGCAGACTATAACGCTCTGTATGGCTGGATTATGTGGGGAGATAGCTATCGGCAGAATGTGTTTCGTGGATGTATGAAACGCAGAGGTTACTTCAGGATGAGGGCAGATCAACTGGGACAATCGGTGCGAAAAAGGTCGTTATATATGGACAACGTAGCGGGGAGATGAGGAAACCGAAGGGTGATACTTGTTTGTTCCGTCTCAGCAAGAAATGGGACAGAAAACAATAAGGTTTTTTCAGAAAGAAAACGGCAAAGTATTTGATTAGAAGAACCTTGTCCGTTAGACTATTCTGAGTACTCATTTGAGTGTTATCGCCGATATAATCAATTATTCGAGAGTTAGCCTATGTCAACGACTACAAAGAAAGAACTTATCGACAGAATTGCTGAAAATACTCAGGCCAAGCGTGCGTTGGTTAAAGCTACAGTTCAGAATTTCTTCGACGAGATTATCTCCGAGCTTGCCAAGGGTAACCGTTTGGAGTTCCGCGACTTTGGAGTTTTTGAACCTCGGAACTGCGCACCAAGGACAGCACAAAACCCGAAGACTCTCGAACGAATCCAAGTCCCAGGCAAGAGAGTGGTTAAGTTCAAAGCGGGTCGGTTGATGAAGCAAAAGCTTAATCGTCGCAAGGCAAGAGCGTAGCGATCACTCCAAGATGTTTTTTCGAATTGGCAGCCAAGTCCTAACAGCTAACCAGAGTGCACAAGCCGTGCTCTTAGCACCCCCAAAACGGCCCCATTTTCTTGAGCTGTAAAAGCCTAGAATTCTTCGGAAAGTAACCTTTTTCATGAGCTGAAAAACACCCTGATTTCCAGGTGACATCTTGTCACTAAAATGTCACCACAAATATCAAATTTGATGATTGACAGAAGCACCAGACCTTAAATATTAGCCAAAAAGTGAATATTTTTTCAGAATTTTTCATTTCTTTCGGATTAAGTAGACGGTGCATATAAGCATGCCATAATGTGACAAGTACTTAATAAAACCCGGTCCCTGTTTTATGAAGATGTTGTCAATAATGGGGATTTTATGGGCTTTTTCATCATCTGGCTCTAGCCGGCTTGATGTCACTATACTGCAACCGGGCAAAAGGTTCGCTCAGATGGTAAAGTATAGGATCAGATTTCCCATCCCTTGCGAAAATGCCCGTGGATAACCGGCTCCACCTGGGGTGCATTGGTTGCCTTCATGTTGGACCCGTCCCAGTGAAGTGTGGTGCCGGTCCGCAGAGAAACTACTCCGAGCAGAACGATCTCAGTCAGGCGAGCGCCATACTCGAAATTCGAGCTGGTCGGTGGCCCCCCTTTGCACGCATTTATCCAATCGCGACGATGGCCCAGTGAGCGAGGAATTGTAGCTCGAGGTAGCTTGTAATCCCGCATCTTTTTCTCGGGGATGATTCGCGGAGATCCGCTCCATGTACCTGACAGAATAGCCCCCTGGTCTCCGACAAGTAGTGATCCGCCGTTACGAGGTAGATTCCTTCTGAGTTCCAGGCAATCAGGTCGAGGCGGTCGTATTCCACCGTCGTACCAATAGAGATCAACCGGTGGCTGGGTGCCGCGTGCCGGGAACTTGTAGTGACACATGGAAGCTATGGGAGTCGTCTCCTTGCTGAGTTGTGTTGAACTGGACTCGATTAGGGTGGGGTGCTCTAAATTTAGGGCCCATACGGCTGTATCCAACGTGTGACATCCAAAATTGCCGAGCTTACCGCCACCGAAATCCCACCAGTAGTGCCAGATCAGAGGCGTGTATGCTGGGTGGTACGGCCGCTCTTTAGCAGGCCCCAGCCAGAGATCCCAATTCAAACCCTCCGGCACTGGTGGTGTCTCCTTAGGGCGTTCGGTAAACATCGGTATACGATTCTCACTTGCCCATGCGTACACTTTGCTTATTTTTCCAATGGCTCCGTCGCGAACCCATTCCACGGCCCTCCGAATGTCATCTGTAGAATGGCCCTGATTGCCCAATTGCGTGGCAACCTTGGCCTGACGCGCCGCTTCGGCGATCCTGCGAGCTTCGTAGACGGAATACGTCAGAGGCTTCTCGCAGTATACTCCTTTTCCCGCACGGATGGCCGCCATGCTGGCCACAGCATGCACATGATTCGGTGTGGCCACCACCACGGCGTCGATGTCTTTGTCGGATTTCTCCAGCATCAAGCGAAAATCAACATACACTTTACAACCATGATATCCCTCGGATCCTGTTTGGCGATAGTAATCCTCGATCACTTTCATCGCAGGTCCACGACCGCCATTGTGCCGGTAATAGAGATTGCTGTTGTCCCAGAACTTTGCCACATCACAGATCGCTGTGATCTTCACATCGCTGTGTGTCAGGAATTTCTTGATATTGGTGATTCCCTGGCCCCCCGTACCAATGATCGCAACATTCAACTGGTCGCTTGGTGATATGTGCTCGGGTCCGCCCAGTACATATCTCGGAACAATACTGGCTGCAGCCATCGTCGTCGATTTAGCGATGAACTGACGACGGCTAAGATTTCGTTCTTTACGCATTACTTAAACTCCTTATTAAAAGCTGGCTGCGAATTTTCCGACATAGTCTCGAGCCATTTAGTTATCTGGCACTGCGGGGATCATAGGTGCACTGATGGCAGGTAGTTTTGGCGGTGCCACTTCTGAGTGATCCACTAAGTACCTAAACATCAGATAGTCAACCAGTTCATGATAAGAATATCCTATTTGTGTCAGGCAATGTTCCGCATAGGTGTTTAAGAAATGTTCGACACCTCCGACACCTTCTTTCCTGAGAACCTTTGCGGCCGTTCTTTCCACGTGCGTCTGGATATTGAAAAAAGATGTTTCTGCAGGTCTAAACACGCGTTGGATATCTTGCATCGCATCTTGATATCTCAGGTTGTTAGCCAGACTAAATACCAATCGAAAGTTCCACTGTACTTGGTTCCGGCTTATCCGGGTATAGTCCGGGGCCTTGTCCCACGTATCCGGCAGATCAGTCACTCCTGCATAAATGGGGACGAAGCAGCTCGTGTAAGCAGGTCCGTAGGCAAACCACAGGCAGTTCCCAAACGTATCCGGCAGCCAATCTCTAAGCTGAGCGACAAAGACGTATCCACTTGTTGGAGTACAAAGGGCACGCTTTGCCTTGATGCCCAACAGGTCAAATAATTCTGTTGGTCCCCAGGGACGCGCCAAAGGGCTCTTTTTACCTTGGGGATTAAACGCCGGATGCTCTGTAAGATCGAACTTGGTTCCCTCATAGCCGTCTCGCATCACAGCCAGGAGTCTTTGGACGGTGATTGGTTTTTCTGGTTTTACAGAAAATGGATAGCGATCAACCAAGGGATCGCCAGTGACTTGAAGGCTCAGTGACGGTGCAGCCAGATTCAAGGCCCGCCATTCGCGCAAAGAGTTATAGTTGCTACCCGGATCACCGTACACGTCGTGCCATACGAAGGGATTGCCTCTTTTCCAGATTCCGAGTTCTTCAGCCAGAGAGTGGATGTTGGGGGACGTCATGAACATGTCGCGATTTTTCAGGTCAACCTTGCCTATACGACTGCGATTGGCACTACAGCCAATTTCCCCGTCTGGTATGCGCTGGGCACACCAGACACCACCCGGTTTACCACTGTCAGCCGTCCAAGCTTCACCCGGACCAAAGATCTCCATTAACCAGACTTCTTTGTCATCTGCTATCGGCAGGGCCACGCCGGCGTGGGGAGCGCGGTAGTACTGAAATCCGTATTGCTCTATCATAGCGCCGATGATTCTAATGGCCTGGCGTGCGGTTCGGGCCCGCATCAGACCGTTGGCTATCAACGAGGTCGTCCAGTGGTTGCTGTTGGGGCCGACGACACCGCGCTTACATGCCAGGCCGGTGCGCATAGGCAGAAATTCTATAGCAATGCTAAGGCCGTGTTCGTTCATGCCGCCTGTGGTCATATTCTCGACATTACCGGCCAGAATGATGCTGCGATATGTCTCCTTTACCGGCAGATAGCCCACAAGGTCATAGCCCTTGCGCAGATTGGACAGGTACTCCTGATGCGTCTTGGGTCTGGGGAGATTCCAATACATGGGGAGCTTGGTGCCTTGAGGATACTTCTGCGCAGGCATGACATAAATCAGACCCATGATGTCGCCGTCACACGAGCTGCTCATCAGAACCGAACCATCGGACGTCGCCTTTTTGCCGACCAGGATGGTCGAGCATGCGAAGCTCTGCCGTGGAATCCAGGCAAGTGATCCGATAAGCCCAATCAAGACGATGAATCGCCTGGATCTGTTATTGATATTAATAATGTTCATAACTGTGCTCCTTTAAGATCTCAAGGGGTAAGCCTCATCACTACGATGCTATCCTTAAGGAGGCTAACTTATTCCACGATGTTAGCAATAGCTTCTCAGATGTCAAGGCGAGGTTTCCGTCCGCAGATTTGTCAACAACTCCTGGGCAGGTCCCACCAGCAAACGAAAGCATACAGAGCCGCACCATAAACGGAAGCACTAGAACAGTAACAGGGCACCCTTAATATGCCAGAATTCTTCAAAAAGGCACCTCTTTCAGAAGCTAAAAAACACCCTGATTTCCAGGTGACACAATGTTTCCATTTTGTCACCACAAATGCTAATTTTGCCTATGTCCAGTCCGAATAAACATCAATTATTTGCGAAAATACGAATATTTTTTGAAATTTTCAATGTGAAATCGGATTAGGTAGTGCGACCAGCTAAGGCTGGCGTGTTCAGAAGGAGTTAGTCTTTCCGGGGCAGAAGCCAGAGACCCTGTAGCTTGGATGGCAGGAAGGAGAGAAAT
>Ga0209427_10004345_pt1 | contig 16381 bp, 14 predicted proteins | sample DeeMarSWOR136_30_FD_187465 | JGI IMG/M metagenome (GOLD analysis project Ga0209427, IMG submission 187465) | Marine sediment microbial communities from White Oak River estuary, North Carolina - WOR-1-36_30 (SPAdes) (version 2) | ecosystem: Environmental > Aquatic > Marine > Intertidal zone >...
CGTCAAAGGCCAAAGCTTCCTTGAAAGCTTTTTCCACCGCCTTCACATCGAAGGCATCCACCTTGTGCACGTCGGTTACCCCCGAAGCCCGGACGACCGCCTCGATATCCACCTTAGTGGCTGGCTCTCCCCCAAGCTTCACGTCTATACCAGGATGGTCCTGATGTCCTGTCATGGCTGTGGTGTGGTTATCCAGGATGACGACGGTACTCTTTCCACCGTTGTGGACAATGTCAAGAAGAGGCGGAATGCCTGCGTGGAAGAACGTAGAGTCCCCGATCACTGCCACGAAGGGGTCAGGGATGCCAGCCACATCAAAGCCATGAGCTACGCCCACACTCGCTCCCATGGCGCCCATGGTATCTGTGGCATTGAACGGCGGAAGGGCCCCCAAATTGTAGCAGCCAATATCGCCAGCGACAACGACCTCCTTCATCTTGTTGAGAATATAGAACGTGCTGCGATGAGGACACCCAGGACACAATATGGGAGAGCGACCGGGCAGATCCGTTGGCGCCACCTGCCGCGCGCCCTTGACCGCTTCCCAGGGCAAGATACCCGCTTCAGCAGCCGACCGCTCGATGACTGCTGTGGTCAGTTCATCAACAGCCGGGAAGATGTCCTTGCCACGGCACTCGATGCCCATGGCCTTGATCTGCTCTTCGAGGAAGGGGTCTAACTCCTCGATGACCAGAAGCTGCTCCACCCCTTCAGCAAACTCTCTAATCAGAGCGTGAGGCAAAGGATAGGTCATGCCCAGCTTGAGGAAAGAGACGTCCGGGAAGATCTCCCGGGCATAGTGGTACACAGGCCCACTGGCCACGATACCCAACTTTCGATCCCCCCATTCCACTTGGTTGAAGGGGAAGGTATTGGCCACTTCTGCCAGCTTTTTCAGTCGTTCCTCCACCACTGGATGCCGATGCCGTGCCCAAATGCAGGTAGAGACCAGCTTGTGAGGATTGCGCTCCAGAGGAGGCGTGGGAGCCGAGTCATCAACCTTCCGCTCCCCCAGTTCCACAGGCGAGGCAGAGTGGGAAACCCTCATCACGGTCCGTAGCAGGACCGGTGTATCCCACTCCTCCGACAGATCCAAACCGATGCCCACGAAATCTTTCGCCTCCTGACTGTCCGAGCACTCGAGCATCGGCATCTTGGCGAAACGAGCATAATGGCGGTTGTCCTGCTCGTTCTGGGAACTGAACATGCCTGGATCGTCGGCCGTCACGATGAGCAGCCCGCCTTTCACGCCGGTATAGACCGCGTAGAAGAAAGAGTCGGCAGCCACGTTCATGCCCACTTGCTTCATGGTGACCATGGCTCGCCGCCCCACGTAAGCCGCCCCGATGGCCACATCCATGGCCACCTTCTCGTTGACCGACCACTCGGAGTAGATCTCTTTGTATTGGGCCACGTTTTCCAGGATCTCCGAGCTGGGTGTTCCTGGGTAGCCTGTGGCAACCTTCACACCGTACTCGTAGGCCCCACGGGCTATGGCTTCGTTACCTGAGAGTAAAACTTTCATGTGATAGCTCTCCTATAATCGTTGTGAAATACCATAGTTATTTGACGTATTTATCCTGATGGGCGAGTTCATCAATATACCTCACACCTTTTGGAAAACAGAAACCTGACGGTGTCGGCTGTGTGCTGCTCCACTACCCCTTAGGTTAGCCTGATCACTCCGTCAATCCCAGGCCCCCAGCCGTGAGCGCGAGGACCGATAGCCCAGAGCAATGTGGGACTATAAAGAAACAGCCAGGGAGCATCATCGTGGATGATGCGATAGGCACGACGATAGAGTTCTTGCCGACGCTGTCGGTCTGGAGTAGACTGTGCCCGATTGAGCAATTCGTCCACTTGCGAATTGCTGTAGCCTTGCCACCATGGTCCCGCCAAGCCGGAATGAAATTTTTCGCGCAGAACCCGGAACGTGCTCAACGGACTGGAGTCAAAGCAGCAGGCATCGTGTATCTCTTTGTTCCGTACCATCTCGGCGTATTCCTGCCGATCAGAAACCGTATTGATTTCAATTGTAATCCCTACCCGCGCAAACTGTTGGGACATAATCTGTGCCAGATGTGGCGCCTCGTCTGGTACGCTTGTCGGGATGTCCAGTGTCAGCCGGAGCCCACTGACATAGCCTGCCTCAGCCAACAACCCCTTAGCCTCACCGGGATCATAAGGATATGGGGATACTGTTGGATCGAACCCCAAGTGCAATGGGGTCAGAGGCCCATTCAATGGCTTGCCAGCACCGCCCTTTACCGTGTCTATGATTTCAGCGACATTCAGCGCATGATTAAGCGCTTGACGCACGCGCTTGTCAACGCACGCGCCCGATTTTGCGTTGCACATGAAAATGACGCACAGGCTGCTTTCTGCCTCCACAACTCTCAGTTCGCTCGACTCGATCTCTCGTTTGCTCCGTGGCGATACCTCTGTAACGAGATCAGCTTTGTCAGCCAATAGAGCTGCAACGCGACGGCTCTCGTCTGGCTCCGCCCGCCAGTAAACCGTATCCATAGGCGGCCGACCTGCCCAGTACTCACTAAAAGCTTCCATTAAGGCATAGCCAGAACCCACTTCTTTCAAGCGATAGGGGCCACTCCCCATGTGGACATCGGGAAGGCTATCTAGGTCAGATCGAGCGACGATAGGTATCTCCATCAATAGATCTAACAAGTCAGCCATTGGCTCGCTTGGAACTATCCGGACGATACATTCGTCGAGAGCTTCAATTTCACTCTCGCCTAGATAACTCTGATACAGACCGCTGGTCCCCAGTTCACCGGCCATCTCTGGATCTCGCGCCCGATTCAACGAAGCCACCACATCCTGTGCTGTAAGCATATCCCCGTTGTGAAAGGTCACCGAGTCACGCAACCTGAAAGTCCAGGTCCGCGCATCGTCTTCCAATGTCCAACTTTCAGCCAGACCTGGGCGATACTTGCCCCCCTTGTCATAGTGCACTAGGGGCTCATAGATAGCCCACCGGATGCTCAGGTGATTCCTGTCATCACTCCACACGTGAGGATCGCTTAGTCGAACGCGTGATTGAAGGACTGTGAATTCTTTCGTCGGTTGTAGTCTCATAAACATCTCCTCCCTCACCTGGTACAGCAAATCTCAGCTCTGCAAAGAGAACAAGAGATTCTTTTCTATAGATCCAGAAGGCGGGCAATGTTTTCGCCCAATATCATCCTGGTCGTTGCCGTGCCAAGGTCAGCCGCTTCGATCCTCTCCATCTCAACAAGGGGATGCCAAAAGGGATAATCAGAGCCAAAGAGGATCCTTCCTGGGCCACATTCAGCTACCGCTCGACCCAGCATGGATGGGCTGGTCATCCCTGACGTCTCAAGATAAATATTGGGGAACATCTTGGCAATTTCGATGGCATCAAGAACGAAGGCGGTAGAGCCCATATGTGCCAGTATGAAGATAACGTCCGGAAATCGGCGAGCCATATCCGTCATCAGTAGAGGAGCGGTATAGCTAAAATCCCCAGTGTGGATCATGACCGGTAGTGCATGTGTCTTGGCGGCTTCCAGGACAAGTCTCAAGTGTGCCTCTGGTAGCTGGGATGGGCCACACTTCAAGTAGATTTCACCAAGTCCCCGGATGCCTCTTTCTAGTGCGGCTCGTTTGATGACAAGGCTAGGCCGATCTTCTGGGTCCACGCAGATGAAAGGTATCAGACGAGAGGAATAGCTTGTCGCAATCTCGATAATGCTCCCGTTGTCCTCAGGGCCAAGTCCAACGACTACAGCCCTGGAAACACCAGCCTCGTCCATCGCCCGCAGCAGATCGTCGCCTCCGGCACGCTTGTCACCGGCATAGACACTTCCTTGCAAATGGATGTGAGCATCAATGATCACTCAGGCACCCTCGTCGAGTTCCAAACCAAGCAACCGCTTGGCATTTTCGCCCAGTATCAAGCACTTCTGTTGGGGACTCAACTCCGCGACATGGACCTTGAGGAGTTCTGTCCGCTGATGGCTATATGGCATGGCAGAGCCAAAGAGAATCCGCGTCTCTCCCACCTCTCGAACTGCCAGCGGAAGACGGAAAGGACTTTGCTGCAAAGAGGTCTCCAGATACAAGTTTTCACATCTGCTTGCCAGGTCAATAGCTCGCAGAGCATGCGCGGCAGTGCCCATGTGCCCTAAGACTATCCTAAGGTTGGGCATCTTTTCGGCCAACAAGGCCACCTGCTCGGGAAGTCCCAAATAGGCGTTCCCCGTTGGGATCAGGACGGGGATCCCTCTCTCGGAGGCAGCCTGCATCAGGGGCAGAACCTGCGGATGGTACGACAAAGAGCGGGTGCTGACCGGGTCGAAGAGGAGCCCCTTGAACCCGAGCGTATCTACCGCAAAGGCCAGCTCTCTGATCGCTTGCTCACCGTAGCGGGGGTCCAACCGAGCAAATGGGATGAGGCGGTTCGGGAAGCGTCGCACGGCTTTCTGCAAGATTTGATGAACCTGTGGGTCAGGTCCTGGGAAATCGAGCAGGGGAGCCACCACGGCTAGCTTTATCTGGCAGGCATCCATGGAGGCAACAAGTCCATGGGCCGTTTGGGAATGATCCCCATACGCGTCCCGGCCAAGGTAAGCGTGAAAATCAACTACAAGCTCGTGGGCCATAGCGTTGTGGGAGTCCTAACTGTCCAGTATACTTGGGTAGATAAAAGTGATCTTGCTCTCTGAGACAACCTGGCTCTGATAAGCATTTCGGCGGCGATGACGGAAGCCTGGATAGGACTGATCACTGGCCCCGGCGTAGAATCTCGCTAATGGCCAGACCAAGGTCGGCCTCATAGTTGCTTTTTGGAGGACTCATCGCTGCCGGTGCAGACGTTTCCAATGACACCCAGAGACGCCGTGTAAAGGCATACAGTCAGCGCTGCAAGTGCTCTGCCAGCTTGAATTGGAAAGCAAACGCTCTCTTGATCCAGCTGGATCTCTAAAGCGCGATGAATCCCAATTCGGGGTTGAATTCATTGTCTTTCAGGAGTGTCTTGTTCCCAGCGACAATCGTAGGTGGTCTGAGGATCACATCTACGTGGTGTTCCCCACCTTTGATGGCACCCCCGAGAGAACTAGGCTGGCGTCCAAAGCCAATGGTGATGGCTCCCAGGCATCGCTCATCTTCCATGATCGCACCGGTCATCTCAGCCCTGGGATTAAAACCCACCGAGACATGGCACAGGCGATAGACCACCTCGTCATCCAGTGACGCTAACCAAGCCCTGAAGCGCATTGCCAGTGACCCGCCGGAGATGTTCGTGATGACCCCTTTCTCCAACTCAATCAACACGTTCTCCTCAGCCACACCGTATGGGAAGACACTGCCATCAACGGCAATAGTCCCATTGATCGAAGTCTCGATGGGAGCGACATTTGCCATCGCACCCGGAAACCAATCCAGTTCGCCCGGTTTCGATACGGCACCCGGACTGACGTAAACAGGTCGGTTTCCAACCTCGAACTCCAAGTTGGTCTCCACATCCGAAGTGATTTTGCAGCTCTGACCCTCGCGCCACAGGTCACAGAATAGCCTCACATTGCCCAACATCTTGTCGTAATCAAGGTTGATAAGACCATCAATCAGAAAGCTCGTGTGATCCTCTGGTTCGGTAAGGAGAAAACGGGTTCCAGCTTTCTGTGCCGCGTGCACTTCCGGAATCTGACCGGTCCTAGTCTCACTTACAACAAGGACCACATCGCTCTCCTTCAAAGCCATCGCCACGGCCTGATTCAGGTGAACTGGTTCCTCGGAGTAGTGAGCGGCCCGGATGACCAGAAGCTGACACTCGCGCGTCTGGGTAAGGCCAACCTCGAACACTGCCTTGGCAATCTCAGGAGAAATCCGGTCGTCAGTAAGCACAGTGAATACCTCTCCGGGACGCACATGTGCCTGGTCAATAACCGCTTTGTGCGCGAATCTTGTCCACGCTGCCTGCACCATTCTGTACCTCCTTCTTGTTGAGATGATTTGCCAGCCATCTTGCAGCTGGTATACAATATCCGCCATGGGTTGAGGCGTACACTATCCTTATCGAGCTTTGGCCTCGCTAAAATCACTGCCGCCCCGACTTCAACAGAACGCCTTTCCGCTGAGATGGATCCAATCTGTAAGGATCCTTTGCACCGCCAGGGCCAGATACAAGCTACAACACCTCTCGGAAAACCCGTAGGAAGCTGCCCCCCAGAATCTTGCTGATTGCCTCAGGTGTATACCCGCGTTCAATAAGGCCTCTTGTCAGGTTGGGAAGCTTCGAAACGTCCTCGATTCCCTCCGTCCGCATGTCTCCTACGCCATCAAAGTCCAAGCCAAGACCAACCCCATCCTCGCCCATCACACTCACCATATGGTCGATGTGGTCGAGCAAGACCGACAAATCGCTGTACATTTCATCCTCACCCAAAAAGGGAGGCACAGGAGTGGTCCCGACCACACCGCCCTTCCTGGCGATGCCTTCCAATTGGGCATCTGTTAGGTTCCGAGGGTGTGGCCACAGGGCGTGGCAATTGGCGTGAGTAGCCACCACAGGCGACTCGGATAGCTCCAAAACATCTTTCACACCAGCAGGTGCCAGGTGAGCCACGTCAATGACAATCCCCAGCCGATTGCACTCCTTGACCAAGTCCATCCCAAAACCTGTCAACCCACCGCCAGTCTGTATCTCACCAATCCCGTCGGCAGCCTCATTGCGCCGGTTCCAGGCGATGCCTAGAAGTCGCAACCCCAAGCGATAGCAAACGCGCAATACACTCAGATCACCCTCGAGTCCTTCTGCGCCTTCCATGCTGAGAATCAGAGCTATCTTGCCAAGTTGCTTAGCCCGCAGAACGTCATCAGCGCACACTGCAAGCATGGCTAGGTCAGAATAGGCATCGAGTTCTCCATAAAAGGTGTCGATGAATTGCAGCGTTTGACGGCTTCCTGTACCAGGGCGATTGGTGTTGAAGAAAGTGGCCAGGGCCTCAGCAGTAAGCCCTCCATCCACGGCCCGAGGAAGGTCGAACTGCCCTAGAGTGGAACGCTCACCCAATCGCCGCTGGCCCTCCATGACACGGCCAAGGGAGTCACAGTGCGTATCTACAATGATGCTCTCTCGATGGAAGGCCTCCACATCTTCCAGACCCACGGCGCTCATCAGCAATTCCTTCTCCTATACGCATTGCGAGGTAGCTCTCGCGGACCGCGAAAGTCCATGTGCTCCATACCTGAGTTCCGAATTGCCAGGAGGCTTATACAGTCTATAGTTGGCTCGACAAATGTATTGCTGGCTACCATCGGATAATCCACGGGGCTTTGGAATCACGCGTGGCCTCACTGACGTATCATTTAGTCGGTTCGGCAAAGGCGATCTTGCTCTGAGCCAATCTGGCTCTAGCCAGGGCCTCGGCGACAAGAACGGTGGCTTGTATAGCGCTCACGACCGGCACCGGCAGAGCTGAGCGCAGTTCTCGGATGATATCCAGCCCGCCGTAGCCTATGATAGCTTGCGCCCTATCCTCTTCGATGGCTAACTTGGCTTCGTTCACCATAACCTCGGCCAGTCCTGCCTCCTGGCGAGCAAATGCAAGCGTAGGTGCAGCAACCCGCCTAATGGAGGCTACGTGATTGGCGAATCCATACCGTCGTACTATGTCGGACAGCGCCCGATCCCCCTTGCCAGGCTTCGTGCCAGGCAGCACAAAGCTGAACTTGGGGGCTACCAGAGAAGCCAGATGTATAGCGGCTCCTGTATCCCCTACCACAGGGATACGCAGAAGCTCCTTGGCAGCGGAAACGCCGGGTTCCAGCAAGCACCCCATGATCACTGCGTCGAAGCCCTCAGCTTCGCCTCGTACAGCGGCCTGGGTATGGGCTGGCGCGACAATATCCGCCTCATAACTGCTCGATATGGAAGTGATAGGCACATCCGGCAAGTCGACTTGAACAACTTCTACGCCATCGTGAGCGATTTCGGCAAGCAGCTCTTCGTGAAGTGGTCCCCAATTCTCGAGTCCCTTGCATATGGGCAAGATCTTGTAGATCCGGATTTTGGCTCCCATGTCTCCTCTCCTGACAGTGAGTATTCCAATGGGGGCATTTTGCCAGGACGAACAGGCGTCTGGCAGCGCCTTGTTACCCAGATAAATCCTTAGGGTTCATTGGCGGGGGAGGAAGTCACCAAGTTGCGCAACAAGTCACTCGGCCTGGTCAAACGCAACAAGCAGGCCCATGGTCAGGCCAAGGAACATCACATCGCTTCGAACCCCATTTCAGGATTCAATTTGCCGCCCCCACTCATCTCTTTGCCATCGAGATAGATCGTTGGTGTAGCTAGCATGACGTCCTCGTGATAGGGACTCAGCCCTACGGTACCACCAAACTTAGGGTCCTGATAACCGAAACCAAAGTCTACAGCAGCCAGCATACGTTCATCTTCAACCATGTCGCCCGAGATGCCAGCCTGTGGATTCAGGCCAACACTGAAATGGCATAGCCGGTAGATCTTCTCATCATTGCGGCTCTCAAGCCAATTCCGCATGACGTCGGCTTCCTTCCCACCCTCAATGGCAGTGATCACGCCATTCTTCATGGTAAAAGAGTAGGGAGTGTGAACAACCCCTTGCACGCTGTCGCTGGCGTCTATCACGATGGTTCCATTGATCGTTTCTTCCACAGGAGCGATGGAAACCTGAGCACCAGGGAAAAAGTCAACTTCCCCGTCCTCGGTGAGAGCCCCGTCGCCAATTACGCTCTTCCGCGGCATCAGGTCGAAGCTCACGTCAGTACCCTGCGGCGACGTGACACGACAGTGCTCGGTCTGGTCCCATAGCTTTGCTACCAGCTCAGCATTGCGTATCATCGCTTCGTAGTCAACATCTAAAAGAGCACGAACAACGTAGTCTTCAATGCCCTTTACACCCGTAACTAGCACGCGCGTGCCCTTGCTACGAGCTTCAACGGTCGCCGGGTCGCGCACAATCACTCCTTCATTGCACAACTCCAGGATGAACTTGCTGGCGCGAATGGCGTCGGAGAGGATAGGCCCCAACTTGCTGGCAGCGCCTCGGGCGGGACGCGGTTTGACAATCAATTGGGTATCTGCCCCAGCCCGCAGCCCTGCTGCCAGACACGCCTCGGCCAGGCTGATATCGCCGGCAGTATTGGTAATGATCAGAAAAGGATCGCCTGGCTTAGGCCGCACCAAACGCCTGACGGTGGCTTCAGCAAACGCTTCCCAATATAGACTTGTACGCACTTTGTCCTCCTTGTCATATCCTGTTACGTCTATGTGACCAGTCTATCTAGGCAGGGACTTTACAGTCCTTTGGACTGTATGCCCCGGTATGGCAATTACCACCCAAAAACTAGTAAAAAGCCCCTTCTTTGGGGGCTCAGTGGGGGAAAGAGTACGCCAGTGGCCCTGCGTTGTCCCTGTTTGTGAAGCGCCGAGATCGTTGATTAAAGTTCATCAAAGGTGTAAAGTCCCTGGTTAAGGCTCCTATAGCCAAGCCAACTAGCGATTGATACCACTTGGGTCCAGCCAGTCACGAACGATTTCGCCGAATAGGTTGAAGCCAACCACAACCAAAAAAAGCGCCAGGCCAGGGAAGGTAGCCACCCACCATTGTCGCAGCAGATAGTCGCGACCTTCGGCAACCATCCGTCCCCATTCGGGGGTTGGGGGTTCTGCGCCCAGGCCTAGAAAACTCAGACCCGCCGTTGTCAGCGCAACAAAGCCAACATCCAGCGTAATGCGGACGATTACGGGAACAAAGCAATTGGGCAGAACATGTTTCAAGAGCATTCGCACAGGGCGAATCCCTATGGCGCGAGCGGCGGTGACGTACTCCTCATACTTGACAGATAGTATCTGACCCCGTATGAGACGGGCATAGGACGGCCACCACGAAAACCCTACAGCCAACATAGTCTGAACCAGACCTCGCCCCAGCACAGAATTGACGGCGATTGCCAGGATGAGACTAGGAAAGGCAAGGAATACGTCGGTAATGCGCATAAGCACTTCATCGACGTGGCCACCAAGAAAACCGGCCGCCGATCCGATCACATATCCCACGCTTGCAGCAATCGCAAGAACAACGGTCACATTCTGCAGTGTAACCCGTGCACCGTAGATTATTCGAGAATACTGGTCCATCCCCATACTATCTGTGCCGGCAAAGTGTTCGCTTGACGGTGGCAAGAACTTGTCCGGCAAGTTCAGTCTTGTGGGATCATGTCTGGTAAAAGGAGCAGGGAAAAGGGCTACTAGCAAGAATACAAAAACAATGACGAGCCCTGGGACTGCAAAAGGATTGTTACGTACAGCCCGAGTGAAGCGGCTGCGCCGAACACTTCTCTTCAGCGAAATGAGGTTATCACCGGTGAACGGTCTGTGGTCGGATAAACGGCCTTGGGCACACATCCTTAAACCTCTAGTTGCGACACGGTTACTCGTAGGTGATACGCGGATCAAGGTAACGATAGACGATATCCGCTAGCAAGTTCAGCAACAAAAACACAGTTGTTGTGACAAGAGTAAGCCCCATTACCACCGGTATATCAAGTCTGAAGATGCCTATCCACGCATAAGTACCAAGGCCGCCCCACGAAAAGATGTTCTCAACCAGAATGGTCCCGCCCAATAGCCAGCCGATCTGCAAAGTGACAGTAGTGACTGTGGGAAGCAGGGCGTTCTTGAGTGCGTGACGGGTTACAACAATACGCTCTCGCAGGCCTTTGGCCCTCGCGGTCCGGATATAGTCATTTCGCATGACCTCGACTATGGAAGCATGCGTAATCCGTGCCACAGAGGCTATACGGGGCAGAGCAAGGCAGAATGCCGGCAAGACCAAATGTGTCACGGCGTTTGCAAGTGTAGCCCACTGTCCGGCAAGAAGAGCATCAATGGTGTACATATTCGTCACCGAAGGTGGTGGTGAGAACACTCTGGGATCGAGCCGACCACACAGGGGGAGGATCCGCAACTTCCCAAAAAAGATCAACTGAGCGACTAGTCCGAGCCAGAATACAGGTACGCCAACGCCGACCAGTGAAGAGGACATGATCAACGAACTAAACCAGCGAGATTGGGTTACTCCAGAAAGGGTACCCAAAGGAATGCCGATCACGATCGTCAGGGTCATCGCAGCGACCGTCAGCTCCAAAGTAGCTGGAAAAAAGACGAGAAGTTCTTTGCGAACCGGCTGGCGTGAGCTGATGGAAGCACCCAAATCGCCTCGCAACAACCGTCCCAAATAGCGCGCGTACTGCACTGGTAGTGGCTGGTCAAGACCCAACCTCTTGCGAGTCGCCTCAACTTGCTCTGGCGTAGCAAATTTACCGGCGAGCGACCTTGCGGGATCGCCAGGGAGAAGATTAGTAAGTACAAACGTCAATAGGGTGACGCCAAGCAACACAGGGATCATCAGCACCAGACGGCGAAGAATAAACCGACTCACTATGCACCCCCTCCGAAGGCCGTAGGGTGGGTGGGGCAGTAGCGGTCACAACAGCCCCACCCACCAAATCTTACGCACGCAGCACTAGGTGCTTACCGCTCCGTCCCACTACTCTTTCCACATTTCATAGGCGCTGACCGTGTAGGCGTGAGCCGGTGTCCAGCTATATCCATGCACGTTTTCCTGGGCTGCGGACAGCGCGTGTCCGATGGTGATGTTGAGAAACGGAACGTCCTCTACCCAGAGCTGCTGGGCCTCTCTGTATAACTCGCAGCGCTTCTCTGGGTCGAGTTCGCTCCGACCTGCTGCCACCAATTCATCGAACCGGGGATTCGAGTAGTAGGCAAAGTTGACCCCCCCACCTCCCGCGCTCTCAGAGTGTCCGAAGACGTATAGGAACTGGTCTGCATCAGGGAAGTTCGGGAAGTTCCAGACCGTACCCATGGCCGGTGCTGTTTCTGGGGAGGAGAACAGGTCCATCTTGGCCGGCCACTCCATTGCCTGCAGCTTGATGGTGATACCAAGCTCGGCGGCGCCGGCCTGCATGATCTCTGCGCAGCCCACCTCTTCCGGCGCAGTGCCCTGATATGCCATGTCCAACTCAAAACCACCATCCGGATAGTCGGTCTGGGCCATCAGCTCTTTGGCTTTCTCAATGTTCATCTCCGACGGCGGAATCGAGTCATCGAAACAAGGGATGTCCGCCGGCATCGGACCTCTGGCAACATCGGCCAGCCCTTGCCGCACCGACTCAACGTGGCCTTTGTAGTCGTACACAAGAGACAGTGCCTTCCGGATGTTTGGGTCCTTCAGGTACTCATTCTGAGTGAATAGGGCAATGTAGAGCTGGTTGAGGGTTGGGTCGGCGTATAGCTTTAACCCTGGGCGGTCTTGAAGGGCCAGATACGTGTCTGCGCTCCAAAGGGGCGCCCAGTCAACCGTGCCCTGCTCCAAGGCTAGTTGGCGGGTGGACTCTTCAACGATGATCTGGACGACGACGCGATCTGCGTGCTTCCCGTCCCAGCCCTTGAAGTACTCAGGGAACTTCTCCATGACGAACTGCTGCTCCCGCTCCCAAGAAACGAGTACGTACGGCCCGCTTCCAGCTTCGTGCTCCACAAGCCACGTCTCACCCCAGTCTCCGGCCTGTTCATGTTCCTTGACGACGTCCGCATTGACGATGTAGAGGCGCGCCAGAGCACCCAGCAAGCCAGGGAAGGGTGCTTCCAGCTTGAGGGCAACGGCATAGTCATCGATAACCTCGGCGGCAGTTACCGCCGAGAGGCTGCGGTAGATCCCCGTCTTCAAGGCCAGCATCCGGTCGATGGTGTACTTGATGTCTTCTGCAGTCAGCTCGGATCCATCGTGGAACTTGACCCCCTTACGCAGCTTAAACGTGTAGGTAAGGCCATCGTCTGACATCTCGTAAGATTCGGCCAGGTCCATTTCCAGTTCAGTGGTCCCCCACTTGAACTGCACCAGGGCGTTATACATATTGATCGAAGGCATATTCACCCGGTTATCGGTCCCAGCACCTATCGGGTCGAAGCTTGGAGGTGAACCCTCAAATCCAAGAACAAGTGTAACCGGTTCTTCCCCTGGCTCCTCAGCGGCTGGTGCCTCCGTCGGCGCTGGTGCCTCCGTCGGCGCTGGTGCCTCCGTCGGCGCTGGTGTCGCTTGAGGGCCACAACCAACCACCATCAAAAGGACCAGCAACCCAGTTATGAGCAATGTTAACCTTTTCATCAGGATATCCTCCTTTTCAATTTATCAGTGTTTTTGCCAAACTCAACGGTGGAATTGGGCTTCCAGATGCCCCTGTCCGTTTTTGCAAGTTCACCTCCTTTCTTCTTCGCTCAATCCCCTGGATCTGCCCGGCGTTGGGCCAAACGAGAGGCGGCAACAATGAGCCAGAAAATCTATGTGGGCAGTTTGATTGAACCCCTCATTTATCCGGAGAACCTGGGCCTTCACCCAGCCCCTCATCTTGTGAAGCATTGCTTATTCCTCAAGCAGGCTAAAATGTACTATTTCAGCACCGTGCATAAGGATTCTGTTGCCGATCTTCTTGAGTTCGTCAAAACCGGACTCAATCTGTCCGAAAATATTTACCGGCTGCTGGAAATCTATTGTGGAACATCTCGACACGAAGTAAAGCCCATAGGATATGTAGATTTCATCCGGCACATTTCGTGGCGGATCTTTCACTAAGAAACAGAGGGTTCCCGGGGGAACGCCCACCGTTCGTTGATTCTCCGGCTCAACTGTCAGATCGGGAGGAAGTGTCACAATCGCCTGACCTGAGACGATGCTATGATGAAACTTGTAGGCAAACGGCAGATGCTTGAGGATCGCATCGCAGGTCTTCGGCGCCTCATCTTCCAGCAACCTGGCAGTAAAGACCCCGCCCTTCTCAAATTCAATCTTGATACGATGCATTTCAAGATTCTCCTTCTCTGCTACTTCTCTGCATTTCACAAGTCACTCATCATTTCTTTGAAGCCATTGTAGAACTGTTTGAGCCCTTCCTCTGGCGGGACCTCGGCAACCTCATACTCAATGGCGATCGGCCCATCATACCCAATCTCGTTCAGCCGATTCATAACCCAGCGAAAGTCGAACTCGCCCTCACCCATCAGGGTGGGCTTGTAATTCCGTAGGTCAGCCATCAGCCTGCCATCCTTGAAATGGACGTGGACGATGTGGTCCCTCATGACCTCAAAGGCCTTACGATAGTCGTAGCCGGCCTGCTCCATAAGGTTATAGGGCTCGTAGATCACTCCCACATACGATGATCCAATCTTCTCAAACAGCTCCACAAGGAGCTCAGGCCGTCCCATGATCCCCGTGTCGTGGTTCTCCGTGCCCATGTAGACGTTGTTCTTCTCCGCATACTCGGCACACTTCTTTAACCAGGGAACGTACTTGTCCATCTTCTCTGGATCGTCATCCCCAGGGGTAAAGCGTATGCCACGGGCCCCAAGGTAGACGGCCATGTCGATGGCCCGATAGACATGCTGCAGTTCCGTTTCCAGCTCCTTGGGGTCCTCGCTACCAAAACCGACGGCCGTGTATCGATCCGGATTGGTGAACTTGAAGCCGGGGTGGTGAAGCCACGCACTTCCTCGCGAATGTTGACCACCGCCTACGTACGTGTTGAGCCATGGGATCCCGAGGCCGTACTTCTCGGCGGCTGCCTTCAAGACGTCCAGATCAAACTCTTCCGGGTGAATGGACATGTGGGGAGCTTTCTCCAGCACGTCCGTGTTCTTGTACCCTGCCGCCGCGATGAGCTCAAATGCCTTATCTACTGGGTGATGGATCAGAGCAATACTTGGAAAGGTAACGCGTGACATATCCATAGTTCTAGTCTCCTTTTTCGTCTAGGGGGCTCGTTTCCCCCATGCTAACCTTCACAACAGCAAGATGCAGACAAAGTTTCTTCCAGAGGTTCCAGCCCCAACAACCACTCGGGATTGGTCTTGACCATTTTACGGATGTCCTCAGGGGAAATACCCAAGTCTAACATACAGGTGATGAACTGGCGCAACCCCTCCACCGGTGTTGACAGGGCATAGCGGCCAAAATCGGTCGACATGACGCAATGCTCTGCACCCAGCTCCTGGATCTGCTCGGCAACTTCCCTGATGCCACCCCCAGGTGTTGCAGTCATTCCCTCATCGATGGACGCATATTCCTTTTCGACGTAGTAGTGGGTCAGAGGGATCATCTGTGGCGCTGTGTAGGCAGCAAAAGAGAGCTCGATCAACGCGCCTTTGCCAGCCATGTACTTGAGCTGATCCATCGCTGCGATCTTGGTCACAGAGCTGGACACAACCACTCTCTTGTAACCATACTTCTCTTTGAGATCCACCAGGCGCATCGCTTCTTCTACCGACACGTGACCGGTGTCCATGTATATGTGAGGGTTGGCGACAAGCAGTTTCAGCATCTCGTCCAACTCTGGCCCCGGATCTTCTTCAACCGGTATGCGGATGCAGCGATCCAATTCCTCTGTCTTGAATTCAGGATACAACTCGCTGAGCGCAACGAATTTTCCATCGACTACGCGACCCTCTTTGGCAGCCTGATAATACGTCGAGTGGGCACCAAAATCGAGGTATTTAGCGCCATCACCATAGTGTATCGCCGTCTTGAAGGCACGTGGGTTCATGCCACCGTAGACGGTATTCAAGATCAAACCGCCGTAGACCGTGAAATCGGGGACATGCCGGTTGACCAACCAGGCAATCCCGTTGCTCATTTCAAAAACGTCCTTGAGCACAATGGCTCGCATGCCGGCATCCCGGGCCTCGATCGCTGCCTGAATCGGATCCACTCTTCGCGGACTGCTGAAAAGGTGAGGCCCTGGATGAACGTGGATGTCTATTGCGCCCTTTAGTAGTTCTTGCGTTAGCTCAAGCGAGCGACCTTCTGGTAGTGTCACAGTTATCCTCCTTAATCGGGTTCGGTAATTATCATCGGAGCGACTATCATCTTAAAATAGGGTGTTTTTCAGGCAATTAGCATGAACTTTTCCTTCCTTCTCAATGATGCTTGATAAAATTGGTTGCTTTCCCTGAATCACGTTGTGCGGATTTTGGTTCGGAGATAACCTATCCTCCAGGTTGGGTGATGGCGTCCATGATGTTTCGACGCTAGGCTCCTTTGGCCGGATTGATCAGCTTATTATACTGGTCAGCATTGATATTGCGACCCGTCAGAACCAGGACGACTTTCTGGCCCTGGACATCGACTTTGCCACTCAGGATCGCCGCCAGGCCTACCGACGCAGCTCCTTCGACCATCAACTGCTCGTCCTGCTGGAACACTCGCATCGCCTGGATGATCTCATCTTCTTCCACCAGTTTGACCCCTTCGAGCAAATTACGCGATATCTCCCACGTCAAAGGAGT